>Ga0099364_10002092_pt1 | contig 32175 bp, 25 predicted proteins | sample TergutTh196P3_FD_73070 | JGI IMG/M metagenome (GOLD analysis project Ga0099364, IMG submission 73070) | Microcerotermes parvus P3 segment gut microbial communities from Pointe-Noire, Republic of the Congo - Th196 P3 | ecosystem: Host-associated > Arthropoda: Insects > Digestive system > Gut ... | reverse complement strand
ATGGAGCCAAGTGGAATATCAAGATTATTATTATGTCATCATACCATCCGGAAAAAGAAGAATCTGTCCGCTTTGTAGCCGGTGCCGGCGCCGCCCCGCTGGAAACCGTAAGCGGGCCCCTTCGCTTTCGCAGAATCTTAAGTATTCTGGAAACCGGAACTGAAGCGGAAAAACAAAATGCCCGGTATGAACTTGGGCCAGATTTTACACCGGACTTTTTTGACATGGAAAAGAGCAACCGCAATTTTAGTAAAGAATATTCAATGGAGTTAAAAAAATGAGTAAGGACAGTCTTGCAGGGCTTGTTGCGCGCGGAGGCGTTTACCATGGCTTAACCGGCAGTTATCCATCGGAAATTTTATCAAATGTAATTAACCTGCTTCCTGCCTTTCCGTCTTTCATGCCGGAAGCCCTTTTACAGGCAGTTATGGAGCGGGAAGCCATTATGCCCACGGGCATTGGCAGAGGTATAGCACTGCCCCACCCCCGCACTCCCCTGCTTAAAGAAACTGATTCTCCCTTTGTAGCAATTAATTTTCCGGCAGAACCCATCGACTGGAATACACCAGATGGCAGCAAGGTTCATACAATTTTTCTGATTGTATCGATATCGTCAAAGCAACACCTAAATGTATTATCCAGGATAAATTTCCTGTGCCAACAGGAATATTTCCAGTCTTTGATAAAATCCCAGGCCCGAAAAGAAGAAATAATTACCGCAATCAGGGAAACAGAAGCATCCTGGGCGGGGTGAGGATTATTCTTGACCTAAGCCCATAAAACCGGCTAGTATTTAGGAGGAAGCTGGAGCAACGGCGCGGACGCGGCTCTTGATAGACTATCAAAACATGGAGCGGTGTCCGAGTGGTTGAAGGAGGCGGTCTTGAAAACCGTTGTGCCGCAAGGTACCGGGGGTTCGAATCCCCCCTGCTCCGGAAACGTGGTCAAAATCCTTTGGATTTTGATCTTGGAGTTTTGCTATGCAAAACTCCACGCTTTTACCTGATGGGTAGATTTTCTTTTTTTTAGCACAGCCCTTAACGGGCTGCTTCCTTGGAGCGGTGCGAGAGCGGCCGAATCGGGCTCCCTGCTAAGGAGTTGTACCCCGCAAGGGTACCGGGGGTTCGAATCCCCCCTGCTCCGGAACGGAATAAGTTTTCCGTGTAGATTTCCCCTTCTATTGAGGGAGTTATTTGACATTGCACGAATAGGGGGATTCGAAGGGTTTTTGCGGCTTGTTTGAGGCGAGACATCGCAGCCTCAAACAAGCAAACCGGCATGGATGCCGGTTTAGAAAAAACCCCGGCCTGGAAGTCCGAAACAGGATGTTGAGGACTGGAAGGCGAATCCCCCCCCGCCAGGAAAAAGCCCGCGAACCGGTGAGCGGGTTGTTGGAGTATTGTTAACACGGCGTAGGCCAAGTAAAGGTCATAACTTTTAAGTAATGGCTTCAGGCCGGCTCCGGATACGGGTCAAAATCCAAAGGATTTTGACCTTGGAGTTTTGCATAGCAAAACTCCACACTAACTGTTTACGGGGGATTCGAGTCCCGTACACTTGAGGTTGTAGCTCAGCTGGATAGAGCAGCAGATTGCGGATCTGCAGGTCGCACGTTCAAGTCGTGTCAGCCTCAGTTAGATTATTAACTCAGCAGCTTAACATCATTATACAAAAACTGATAGAAACGTTTTTCATCATCATTGTAAAACCTGTCCTGATGCCAATGTCCGCAGAACCAGCCCTTGCACCTGACCCGCGAATCTACGGCATCATTCATTACAGCTACCTCATCGGTAAACTTAACCGAACCATGAAAAATACTTTTGAATAATTTATTGTTTATACTATCAGGGCCGGTATGCGAAAGAATATAGTCAAACTCATTATCGGCATCAAGCAATTCAAACAGGGCTTTCTTTTCCCTGTCGTCCCAGTATTCTTCCTTCCACCAGCTTCTCCCGGGAATGCGGAAACCCTTGTCTATTGAAAGCGCACCGCCCATTACAAGAAATTTAAAGCCGTCAATCTGATACGTTTTTCCCCTTTTCAGATACGCTACATAAGGTTTTTTATTTACAAGATAGACGGTCTCCCCAATACCGATATCCTCTTCGGGCAGCGTCATGCCCAGCATGGGCTCATGATTGCCTATGACGCATAAAACAGGAAACGGTCTTTGAGTAAATGTGCGGTAATTATATAAATCGGTTCGAGCATTGCCAGGCCAGAGAAAACCACCATCTCCAAGAATGATGTGGTATTTTATTGTTCTGAATTTTTCCGCGCCGTATTTTGCGAGCAGGCTTTTTTTTGTCAGAATTGACAGTTCACCAACAGCATTGGCATGAAAATCGCCGGACAGTAAAATAGACATATTGTTCTTCATAATGAGGCTTTTTCGCAACTATGGCAACAGCAGAAATGTAAGATTGACATAAAGGCTACAAAATACTATATTGGACTAGTTCGAGAACACCTATAGGAGAGATGCGAGAGCGGTTGAATCGGGCGGTCTCGAAAACCGTTGAACCCGCAAGGGTTCCGAGGGTTCGAATCCCTCTCTCTCCGGTAAATTTATATATTGCCGGAAAGTCATCATGATTTTTTACGGCAGCATGTAGCCGGAAATTGAGGGATTCGGGAAAACGACACATTTGGAGAGATGACCGAGCGGCCGAAGGTGCACGATTGGAAGTCGTGTGTACCCGGAAGGGTACCGAGGGTTCGAATCCCTCTCTCTCCGGGAAATTAATTTGCAGCCGGAAGATCATCATGATTTTTTATGGCAACATGTAGCCGGATATTGAGGGATTCGAAACACGCCAAGCAAAAGCCCGCGAACCGGTGAGCGGGTTGTTGGTGCAAAGTTAATACGGCGTAGGCCAGGGAAAAGCCATAACTTTTAAGTAATGGCTTCAGGCCAAAGCTCCTGTTTTATTCCAAGGCGTAAGCCTTGCCGTAGGTAATGCGGTGCATGGACGCACCGGGAGCGCGCAGGCGGCAGTGGAAGGAGCGGACAAGGACGTCCGCGACTGGAACTGCGAATCCCTCTCTCTCCGAGAAACTATTAAACGAAGCTTTTTAGTAACTGCAGTAAATACAGAAATGTATGCCTGAAACATACAACAGGGGTCCTGTCAAACAAAAATAAACCATAAATATGAATAGTCTCAAAAATCCCTTACGCAGTATATCCTCACAGTTCGGCCCTTTCTCTTTTTACCGGGAAGCTCTGGCCATTGCACTGCCGGTGATGATGCAGCAGTTTATCATGAGCATGGTCTCGCTGATAGACAACTTCATGGTTGCCGGTCTGGGCGATATATCCATGGCCGCTGTAAACGTAGCCAATCAGATTAATTTTGTATATATCATCATAATTAACACAGTATGCCAGGCCGGAGGTATTTACATCGCACAGTTTAAGGGCGCGGAAAATCCCGACGGCATGAAACATGCCTACCGTTTCAAAATACTTTTTTCGATTAGCGCTTCAATCCTTTACTTTACGTTATGCAAAACAATTCCCGATCGGCTGATCGGAATCATGGTTACGAATAACGCCGCCAGGGACGAAATAATAACCATCGGCTCATCATATTTAAGACTGGTTTCATGGACTTTTTTTCCAATGGCCATATCTGCTTCCATCGGCACCAGTTTCAGGGAAATAGCCCGCCCAAAGATACCCCTGATTATATCCGCTGCAGCAACCGTCGTGAACACCATTGGCAACTGGATTTTAATTTATGGCAATCTTGGCGCTCCGCGGCTGGAAGTATATGGAGCCGCATACGCTACAATCATTGCGCGTATCTTCGAGGTTTTGGTATTTATCGGCTATGCATCATTCTCGAAAGCGCCGTTCTTTGTGGGTATTATAAATATTTTTAACATTCAAAAACGGTTGATCGTCGAAATCTTCCTGAAGTCTACCATGATATTTGCCTCTGAATTATCATGGGTCAGCTCTGAAACCATAATGACTGCCATGTACAACAGACGCGGCGGCGCTGAGGTGGTTGCAGGCATGGCGGCAGGCTGGACAATAGCAAATATTTTCTTCCTGATTTTTGGAGGAATATGGACTGCTTCGAGCATCCTTGTGGGCGGCTCATTGGGGGCAGGCAAACTTGACGAAGCCCGCCAACGTGCCAGATGGCTAAAATCCGGATCGGTTGCGATCGGCTTCATTGTCGCCATTCCGGGGGTTTTGTTGGCTGCCTTTCTAATCCCGCTTGTGTTTTCCAACCTAACTGCCGCCGCACGAGGAATCAGTATTGGCCTTGTTATTGTTGTTCTTATCTATCTGCCCCTATGGGGTCTGTTAAACGTTCAGTTCGCTGTATCCAGAGCCGGAGGCGACACCGCTATGGGAATGTATGCCGATGTTTCAGTGAATACCCTGCTCTTTGTTCCTGGCTCCATTATCCTTTCTCTTGCAACGTCTATTGCGCCCGTTCCTATGTACGCCATTCTTAAACTAACGGATGTCCCAAAATATTTTATAGCACGTTACTTCCTTGCCAAAGAACGATGGGTTAAGAATTTGGCTGTGAGGCATAAAGCTTAACCCTCTTCACCTCTCCTGTCATCTCAACGGCATGGCCTGTGCGCAGATAGTACAACCAGATACGGCATTCTTTTTTGGCCGGCTGCGCAAAAAGATAATCAATCGCCTGGTAGTAGCACGCCATCTGCGCAATATGCTCCATTGGCAGCTCACGGCTGTCGGTTTTTAAGTCAACTACATGTATATGGTCGCTATCGTCGAATAAAAGATCCACTGCTCCGTTGATAAACATTTCCTTCCCATCGGTATTTTTAACCAGCGTCCTGAATAGGAATTCATTTTCACGCAGCCCTGCACATTCGGCAATTTTGCCAAGGGGAGAGCGCAGGAAACGAACCGCCAATTCCCTGCCGGCATCAAGAAAAGTTTCCGCTTCTTTGGGGCTTATTAAGCCGGCGATGTTAACAGGGATCTGCGGCTCCTTTTTGTTTAACAGGGCTTCCACGCAAATGTGCGCGATTGTCCCGAAACTGGCGTTGTTAAATTTTTCACCCTCGTCAACGCCGGCCTGCGTTAAACGAGCCAGCATTGGATCAACTTTTTCAAAAATATCGCCGGCTTCTTCGCCGGAAAACGCGCGATTGGCAGCAGCTTCAGCTTTTTCATCACCAGGCATCTTTTTTTTGCCCTTCAGAGAAACCGGTGTTATGTGATTATCGCGTAAAACCGGCGTTTGAATCACTTCGGCGTTTTTGTAAAGAGCCGAGAACTTTTCAAAGAAAGCCATTAAGCCTTCCCGATTATTCGCAAGGGCGGAGCTTTGGGTTTCCTGGCTGCGCATGAATTCTTCGGAATAAACCGGAATTTCCTCAAGACTGAAAAATGCGGGTTTTCCGGCATTGGCATCCAGCGGAATGTGCGAACAGAGCGCCGGCAAGAAAAGACCGAAAAAAGTATCGTCATCAATAATGGAATCTCCGGCGATATTTTTATCGGCATTGGCTTTTTCTTCTATATAATTATTTAGACTAACAGTAAAATTATCATCTGTTACGCCAATGCCAAGGCAGCCAGTCAGATACAATTCTTTCTCGGCCCTTGTCATTCCCACATATAAAAGCCGGCGAAGCTCAGCAGTTCTTTTTCTCTTTATTTCGGCACTTGTACGCATCCAGAAAAAATTATTGCGTATATCGGGAATTGACGAACATTGCGGAGGCAGCGGCGGATTTAAAACAATTCCGGCGTCATCGGCGAAATACACATCGCCATCAGTTCCGGTACGGCTTCTTTTTCCGCAGCAGCAGAGAAAGACCACGGGAAATTCAAGGCCCTTGCTTTTATGTATCGTTAAAAGATGCACCGCTCCGGGACGCTCCAGAGGAATTTCAATATCAGCAAGCCTCTCGCCGGATTCCCGCAAAGCGATGATTGAATCGGTAAAGGCCGCAAGCCCCTGGCCGGCAGCATCAGCTTTAACCGCAAGGTGAAAAAGATAGTCATAAAACTGCCGATATACCGAGGCTTGCGGATTCCACTCGCACTCGTAACGGTAGCCCAGGTTGTACCATAATTCGCTGATCAGTGAGCTGACATTTTCAACCGCTGCCCTTGCGCAGATCAGTTCATATACTTTTTTCCCGTTTTCGTATTTGCTCCGGTCTGCCTCATCAAGAAGTATAAGAGCCTCATCGCCGAAGGGCTCAGGGTTTTCAGATTTTTTAAACACCGAAAGGCACAGGGCAAGGCCGGAAAGGGAAAGCCCCGAAAAAGGAGAGCGCAGCATTTCAGCGTAGGCAGCGCTGTCCATTGGATAAGCGGCCAGGCGAAATACAGACATAATGTCGTTCACAGGGCCGCCGTAAAAAATATCGTTCAGGTCTTCGCTTGTATACGGTATATCAAGCAGCCGCAGATGTTTTTCAAAAATATGCTGGGGGCTGCGCTTTCGAAATAATATGGCGATATCACCCGGCTGATATTTGGGAGAGCCGGCTTCGGTTTTTTCTTCGAGCAGCCGTCGAATTTGCCCGGCAACAAAATGGGCTTCGTTTTCGTCCGGCTGCAAATTTTCGTTTTCATTTTCCTGGCTGCCGTTTGTCTTTGTATCGAGAATACAAACAGCGAATTTACCTTCGTCACTTCTGTTTGCCTGCAATGGAGTGTATGCCGCCTCGTAAAGCGGCAGTTCCCCTGCATGTGCAAAAACCGATGGCTTTTCCGCCATTGGAAGTATTCCCTGCGGATCAAAACCGCTACCGCCGAAAATTGCGTTAAACGCTCCGATTAATTGCGCCGTAGAACGGTAATTGATTTTCAGGGGAAGGTCTGCGCTGTTTAATTCTTTTTTTAATTTGCGGAAAACAGATACATCGGCGCCCCTGAAAAGATAAATCGACTGCTTTTCATCCCCGACAAAAAAAAGTTTACCAGGTGAAAGATCTTCGGCTTCCGGAATTCCCCTGGTTATCTTATCAGGTTTTTCGGCTAACAGAAAAAGCAAATCCTTCTGCAATTCGTTGTTGTCCTGAAATTCGTCGATCATAATTGCCTTAAAGGATTCTTTTTCACTCTTCCTGATATCTTCCTGCTCCAGGAGTATGGTTCTGGCGAGACTTGCCACATCGGCGAATGTAAGAACTTTCTCTGCACGTTTTCTTTCCAGGTAACGGTATTGCAATGTCTCCAGAAGGGGCATAATCGAAAGAATAAAACCAGCCTGTAAACAAAATACAGCCAAAGAAGAAAATTCGCCGAACAATGAACGTAATTGATTTATCCTTTCTTTTACTGGATTATTTTTCTGGATTCCCTTTCCCAAATTCAGTTTATTTATAGCTGTGATAAAACCAAGAAGCTGCATTATTGAATTCTGTAATGGATGGGATTCGGCTTTTTCAATACACTCTTCACCAGAGACTTCCAAAAGAAAATTAAAATATATGCGAATATCCACAGCAGAGGGAATGGGTATTTTACCATTTTTGAATTCTCCCATCAAAGGGACAAGCTCCGGGAGCAGGGCTTCATTGTTAATAATTAAATCTTCAATTTCTTTCAGCAGCTTAAATAAACCGGCGCACTGTTCTGTCCATTCATCGCAGGCAATATTGAACTGCTTTTTTACATCACTTTTTAGGTCCGGTTTTTGATCGATCCTAGTGTGCAGCAGCAGCAATTGATTAAAAATACCATGAATAATTTCTTTTGGTCTTTTTCCCGAATAAAGCCTTTCGACAGCCGGATGGCGCCTGTGTGCAATCAAAAAGGGAAGCGATAATTCAAGGGCAATGTCCCGACAGCGTTCCTGATCAATCTTAAAATTGGGACTAATACCATATCTATGGGAACTTTGCCTTACAAGGGCGCTGCTGTAGGAATCCAGGGTTTGTATTCTTGCGTTAATAAAATCATCAAGCGCCTGACGTGCCCTTTGAGCTTTGACATCCGTACCGCTGACAGCAATTTCAGCTAACAGCGAATGAATCCGGCTGTACATTTGAGCGGCGGCCTTTGTTGTAAAAGTGAGCGTGAGAATTTCGTTAACTTTTAAATTTTTCTCGGTAATAAGCCACGCAAAACGGCTGGCAAGAACCTTTGTTTTTCCCGAGCCTGCCCCTGCCGCAATAACCGCATTATCATTACAGAACGCTGCAGCTTCCTGTTCTCTGTTAAGCGGCGGTGTTTTATTTTCCATTGGAGCTTCCTAATGACACAATGCCCTTTTCACTGCCAATTTTGTAAACTGTCCGGCATACCCTTTGGTAATTGCAGTTACTACATCCGCTAAACTCAGATTCAAAAACAGAAAAATTTCCGCTTTTTATTTCTTCCGCAAAACGCTCCGCCTTCCGGCCAAATTCCTCCATAATATCCATAAATCTTTCGCTGTTACGCAATATGCGGGATGCTTTTATATTGGGGGTTACAGCATTGGTTATTGAATTTTTCACCGTACCGAATATCACCACCGGCTTTAGCTCAAGAATACTGAAAAACAGGGCGGTATGCACATCGTTTTTTTCGGCTTCTTCTGCAAGGCTCATGTACACGGGAAGCTGAAAATTGGCAAGCCCTGTTTTCTCACCGCCAATGCAATCTGTGCGGCTTGGCGTATTTTTAAGCTTAAAATCGATTATTATAAGCCCGCCCTTTGTTTCCGAGTTTTCACGGGCATCTTCCAGAATGCAGTCCAGTGTTCCCCTTAAAAAATAGGAATCGCGCTGCGAATAATATAAATTTTCGCTTCCCTTTACACGGCAGCCGTGAAAAAAAGAAAGAAAGACAGCAATACATTTTTCCAGCTTATGCTGAAAATGATTTTTTTCCGCAGCCAGAAGCCGCATAGTAAGGGCGCTCATCTGTGGTTTGCCGTCCGGCGGCAGGCGCGGGAATCCATCGAAAAGAGTATCCAAACATCGCCTTAGCAGCTTACGGTAACTTTCAGGAAGATACGGCGTATTTTCCGCACCGCCATATTTAGGACGTTCAAGCACATCATCATTTTTAATTAATTCAGAAAAAAACATATTCAGCGCAGCATGAAACACCACGCCGGTGATATTTTCCGTCATCATGCCCGCTTCGATCTCCACATTTTCCAGATTGAGAACGCGCTGAAAAAGCCACTCCAGGGAACAGCGGTAATATACTTCAAGGGAAGAAGCGGAAACGCTGTACTTGCCGGGAAATTCAGGATTAGCCGCAAATTGCTCCCGTATGATGTTGAGTAAATTTTCATCCGCCCTCCACATTCCGCCGCAATCCGCATGGCCTTCCCTGCGAGAGCGCCATGAATCGAACCCCATACTCTGGTTCGCGTAAAGTTTTATCAAACCGGCTTCTTTTCCGCTGTTAATGGAGCTAAAACAATTATTCTCGGCGCTGAATAAATCTTCGCAAAACCTGCCTTCAAACGCCGTTTCTTGCGCATAACGCAGCACTGGCTTTGAAGGAGCGTCAAGCATTGAGTGGGGAATTGCATAACCGGAGAAAGTTTGTTCGGAGCAAAAGAAAGCCGCCGGCTTTTTCGAGTTGTATTTATGCAGATTGATAAATACCGATGACGCATCTTCATCAGTAAATCCCAGTAATTCCCTTTTAGACTTGGGCAAAAACTTAAAACCCGAAAAAAGGAGAGAAAGATTTTCCTGGCTTGCGCCAAGTATTATGTGGCAGTCAAAAGGAGCAGCCGCCGCGGTTTTATACGGAAGGATTGCCACCCCCGAAGCAGACTGGCGGGCAAGGTAGATAACTTCGCCAAGATATTCCGTAAAAAACATAAAAGAATCCGGAGGCTGCACTTCGGGAAAATCTTTTTCGAGTTCACAAAGATATGTTAATTCCGATATGCAGCGTGAAAGAATAAGGTCTGTCTCATCAGTGCAGTTATTCATGTCAAAAAAACGTTCCCTGAATATAAAATACTGCCTGCGAAGTTCGGCAAAAGAGCCGGCTCCCCTGAAATCCTTCACCCTTTTTTTAAAATCCGTGAAAAACTGTCGTACTGCCGGGTCGAAACCGCCGAAAGGCATGGCAAATGCATCTTCCCAGACATTTACCGGCCTATCCTTCCCGTTTTCCGGCTCCACCCATGAACTGACACAGTTGTTTTTAATTCCAAAATCGACAAGTTTTTTAATTTCCGGCGTATCCTTCCACGGAAGGTTGCTGTTTAACAGCAGGCCGGTAACAACCGGAAAGGCAAAGTCCCGCGATATACAATCGGCTATAGACCGGAAAAACTGCCCTGCCGCATAATCCGAAAGAGGTTTTCCGATTCGTTTAACAAAGGGAATATTCCTGACGGTAAATTCACGCAGCACGTATGGCTCATAGTCCTGCTCGTCTGCAATACACACGGCGATTGCTTCCCAGTTTACACCTTCGTTTTCATGGAGAGCCCTGATATAAAGAGCCGCCTCGGTTATTTCGCTGCGGGAGTTTGTATAAAACCAGGTTTCCGGCAGCATGTTTTCCGCGTCTGCACTTACCGTTTTTACATGGCCGCTTTCCGACAGCAAATCCCTGTAATCACTGTAATCGGAAAGGGCCTGTGGAAAGAAAATAAAACATTCTTTTCCGTCATCTTCAAAAGGCGGTGTTTCCCAGGCAGGCTCGAACAGCCCGTTGGCGTCAAGAAACTGCGCATAACGTTTTGCCAGGACAAATAAATCCCTGTCATCGGCTTCGTATTTTTCAGTCCGGCCGCCGGCTTCTGCGCCAGGGATCATGGAGGGCGCAAGTCCGGTTGTTTTTCTGAGCCATGAGCCAAGCTGGGGCAGAATATCTGTCAGCCAGCCAGTAAACTGCGCAGCCTGCCGCGCCCACTGGGGTCCTATCAGCGAAGAGAAAACAGGCGGCCGGCCCTGCGCGCAGGCTTCGGCGTTTTCCCTGATAAGCCGGCAGACAAAAATTTTCCTTAGAGCCGAAGGAATGCTGCGTTTGTTCTGTACTTTAGACCGGATCGAATTCTGCTTTAATTTATCCCAGGCGATAAATTTATTCATTGCAACCGTGCCGCCGCGGAGCCTCAATAGATGATCCGCCCACTGGGAAACGGCAATGTCGGTCGGGAAAATAAAAAGGGATTTGGGGTTATCTATATTTTCCAAAAGAACGGTTTCAACAGAATTCATATTTAGTGCATTATACATTAAAATCCCAGTATACGCTGCCTGTATGCCGAGCCAATTCTCCGCAGGGCCTTCTCCGTAGTTTCTGCGGGCTTTTTCTGTTGGTTTAAATCAATGGTAAACTGATTCATCGAAAAGTGGCGGAACAGAAAAAGCCGTTCCATCATTTCACTGCCGGCTTCACTGTAAAGCTGCCTTACCTCATCAGTATAAACTGAAAAGATTCCGCCCTTCTTCATTTCCGAATAGCCAATAATCCATATTTGAAGATCATTGTCCCCGCCCGTATAAAGAGCCTTGTGAAATTCCAGCAGAAGGGCGGCCATGGTTCTCTGCGATTCTTCGAGGGCTTTTTCGATTGTACGTTTTCCGGTTAAGGCCTCCAGGCGGCACAGTTCCCTCAGTTCTACAGTGCGCGGCGTATGAATTGGCGTCTTGTTTAATATGATCGTATTTTTGCGAAAATCAATTCCAAGAGCAGGATTATTATTGAAGAATTTTTCGGCAATTTTTCCCGACGGGCCCACAAGGTAGCGACGATTTTCCGCAGCCTGTTCGCGGCGGCCAGGATTATCTGCAACAAGGATCAGGCGTATCTCATCGCCCACCGTAATTTCGTCAAGTGCGCGGTTATACACAACTGGAGTCTCTACCTTATAGCCCTGGACTGCCCCGCCTTTATCTGTCCTGCCGTCGGCTAGTTTCTGCTGGAACTTTGCAAGATTCGGCGCAATGCCCGTTATTTCTTCTACAGCCAGACGGTAGCGATCCCTGGCTATAATAAATTTATTCCATGCGCTGCGTTTCATATAATCATAATATCACACATACAGGAAAAAACGCCGGTTGAGTTTATGGAATAATTTGGGTATACTGTTATTATGAATCGCAATGGGCTTTATCTGTGGCTGTTTATAATTTTCTATCACTGTCCCTTTACCGCCGACGCCCAAAGCCCGCCGGTTTTAAGTGCATTGCAGAATTATCAAATCGGACGAGACCTGGAAGCAAGAAACCGTATGTCCGAAGCGGAACAGTATTACAGCGAGGCAATCCGCATTTGTCAGGACGAAGTAGCGCGTAATGCAGCGACCCGCGAAACCTACACGGTTATAACATGGACGCTCAGACGCCAGAACAGGCACGCCGATACAATCACATGGGGCGAGCGGGGCTTACGCCTGTATCAGGATGAATACCGCATCGTGGAAACAATGGGGGAATCCTGGTTTTACCTTGGCGAGTACAACCGCTCGCTTTCCTATATGCAGCGATACACAAACGCGATTCCCCAGGGTGAGCGCAGCGCTGTAGCCTTTTTCTTTATTGGGGAAATATACCGTATTACAGAAAAATATCATCACGCCGACATTGCCTACACCACCGCAGTCCGCCTGGATCCGAGCACTCCGCTGTGGTGGTTCCGCCTTGGAACAGTCCGCGAAGCATCTGGGGAGAGGGCATCTGCAATAGAAGCATTTCAGCGCGCAGTCGGGCTCGATCCGAATTATCAGAACGCGATTGACGGGCTGGTACGGTTAGGGGCGCGGTAAACAGCGCCTATACACCGACAACTGACGTAACCTGGGGTATTTCCTTCCTAAGAATATTTTCAATTCCCATTTTCAGGGTCATGTGAGCGTTGGGACAATTTCCGCAGGCGCCGGTCATCTTGACAGAAACAACGCCGGCTTCATTAACCGATACAAATTCCACATCTCCGCCGTCAGCCTGTAAAGAAGGCCGCACTTTTTCCAAAACGGTTTTAACCTGTTCTTCTAACATAGTAACTCCTGTTATAATAATACTGAATTGCAATCCAGCAGCGCAATACCATGATGCGCGCCCCGGTTGACGAACAACAGTCAATGCAATTAAATGAAATACGGAGGAAACAAATGGCAGTCTCATTGGCGGATGTTAAAAAGTTTTGCACGGAAAATTCGGTAAAGATGGCAGATTTTCTGATGATCGATTTGAACGGACGCTGGCGCCATCTTACCATGCCGATCGACAGGTTTACCGAGGATACCATGAAGAACGGCGTCGGCTTTGACGGCTCAAATTACGGTTTTGCGCCTGTTGAAAAAAGCGATATGGTTTTTATCCCCGATTTAACAACAGCCCGCCTGGATCCGTTTGCGGAGATTCCCACGCTTTCCATGATAGGAGATGTCTACGCCATAGACGTGCCGGACAACAGGAGATTCGATCAGGACCCCCGCAATGTCGCCTTCCATGCGGAAGAATACCTGCGCTCAACAGGTATTGCCGACACGCTGATAATCGGACCGGAGTTTGAATTCCATGTATTTGATCATGTCAGTTACGCCGTTCACGGGCACTATTCAAAATTCAAGGTTGATACTGCGCAGGCGGAATGGAATACAGGGCAGGAAACTGATAACCTGGGCTACAACATTCCGTTGAAAGGCGGCTATCATATCACTCCTCCGCATGATATTCTAAGCGGGTTCAGAAGCAGGGTTGCCATGCTGATGGAAAAACAGGGAATTGCCGTTAAATATCATCACCATGAAGTCGGCGGCCCCGGCCAGGCCGAAATTGAAGTAGAGTTGGGCGCAATGCGGGAAATGGCCGACAAAACCATGCTGACAAAATATATTCTTAAAAATGCTGCGATTGCCGAAGGAAAAACAGTTACCTTTATGCCAAAGCCAATCTATGGCGAAGCCGGAAATGGGCTGCATGTACACATGCACATGTTTAAAGACGGCAAGCCCCTGTTTTATGATCCGGAGGGTTATTCACAGTTGAGTCAGACGGCGCTTTATTTCATCGGAGGCATCTTAAAGCATGTCCGCGCCCTGTGCGGCTTTACAAATCCAAGCACCAACTCATACAAAAGGCTTGTCCCCGGCTACGAGGCTCCCGTTACAATTGGTTATGCCACTTCCAACAGAAGCTCTGTCATTCGTATTCCCGGGTATGCAAAAACCCCTGAACAAAAAAGATTTGAACTGAGGAGCCCCGACGGGACATGCAATCCTTATTATGCCTACTCCGCAATATTGATGGCTGGCATAGACGGAATCAAAAAACAAATTGATCCGCAAAAAGAAAAATACGGCCCCTATGATTTTAACCTTTATAATCTTTCAAAAAAGGAACAGGCGAAGATCAAGTTTCTGCCCCAGAGCCTGGACGAAGCATTGAATGCCCTTGAAAGCGATCACGGATTTTTAACCGAAACGGGCGTGTTTCCCAAGCGGCTGATCGAAATCTGGATCGAAAACAAGAGGAAGGAAACGGCAAGGTACAAACAACTGCCCCATCCGGTTGAGTTTCAGATGTACTTTGATCTTTGAGGCTTTTCCACGGCTATGGCGACTGCAGAAATGTGTACCTAAAGCAGGGAACAGGGGTCCTGTCAGAGGCCAAAAAATCCGGGCGCGCTGCTCAGGCTAAAGCCTTCGCGCCTTGCGCTTCTCATCGGCCTTTATTGAGCGCCACACCTTGTGGCATTATTCATCTGCACAGCCTGTTGCTGTGCAGACGTGGGTGCCGCGCGGGGGCGGCATTTTTGCCTCTGCCACCCCATGTTACCTTCATTGGGTACACATTTCTGCAATGGACAAAGTAGTGAAACGCTGACGAAAAAAGAATTTACCTTTTAATTTTTACTTTTTACCTTTTTTAGGGCTTGCCTCCATATGTAAATGTTTCACAACTACAGCAATGCCAAAATGTACAAATAAATTCAACGAGGGGTGTCAGGGGGGAAAAATGGCATGCTTGCATGACACTTTTCCCCCTGACGGGACCTCAGGAATATTTACAAGTGCATTTTGGCATTGCCGTAGCAGTGTAAGGCTTACGGGTAAAGGCTACTTTAATACGATACTGACCAGCTTGTCGGGGACGGAAATTACCTTGGCGATAGAGTGTCCCTCTGTCCATTTAAGAATACCCGGCATGGCAAGGGCAGTTTTTTCCAGCTCCGCTTTGTCTGTTCCCACAGCGGCAACAAACTTGTCGCGTATTTTTCCGTTCACCTGTACAACTACTGTTACTTCATCGTCGAGCGTCAGCTGCTCATCGTAAGACGGCCAGCGGCAGGTGGAAACAGATTCCTTGTGGCCCAATTTTTCCCAGAGTTCTTCGCCAAGGTGCGGAGCGTAGGCGCTGATCATAATTACCAGCGGCTCCCAAAGCGTGCGCGGGATCTCTGTAAGTTTTCCAAGTTCGTTGGAATAGATCATCATGGCGCTGATTGCAGTGTTAAAATTGAGGGTCTCCGTGTCTCCTGAAACTTTCTTTATGGTACGGTGCAGGAGTTTTTGCAGCGCAGCGCCGCCGGCTTTTTCGCTTCCGGCAGCCGCCTTGCTCAGAGGTCTTTCTCCTATCGCCCACAGGCGTTCCAAAAAGCGGGACACGCCGACAAGGCCTGCCGTGATCCACGGCTTGCTGACTTCGAGCGGCCCCATAAACATTTCGTAGACCCTCATGGAGTCTGCGCCGTAATCATTAATTATGTCATCGGGGTTAATTACATTGCCGCGGCTCTTGCTCATCTTCTGATTGTCTTCGCCCAGGATCATGCCCTGGTTGATCAGCCGCTGGAAGGGCTCGACAGTGTTTACAATACCGCAGTCATAAAGGACTTTGTGCCAGAAGCGGCTGTACAATAAATGTAATACCGCATGTTCCGCGCCGCCGACATATAGATCCACCGGCATCCAGTAATCAATTTTATCTTTTGCCGCAAGAGCCTTTTCATTGTTTGGATCGAGGTATCGAAGATAGTACCAGCACGAACCCGCCCACTGGGGCATGGTATTTGTTTCCCGCTTTGCCCTGCCGCCGCATTTCGGGCAGGTAGTGTTTACCCATTCTTCAATGCCGGCCAGCGGAGACTCACCTGTTCCAGTCGGGACATAGGTTTTTACCTTCGGCAGTTTCAGCGGAAGCTCGCTCTCCGGCAGGGCAACAATGGCGGAGCCGGCGGCGGCGCATTTCTCGCAATGCACGACGGGAATAGGCTCGCCCCAGTAACGCTGCCGGCTGAAAATCCAGTCGCGCAGCTTGTAGTTCACGGCATGTTTTCCAATGCCCTTTTGTTCAAGCCATTCGGTAATGCGCTTTTTGAATTCGGCAGTGGTCAGGCCATCAAATTGGCCGGAGTTCACCGAGTAACCGTCGGCAGCAGTACACTCCTGCGGCTCACCGGAATAATCTTTTCCAGCTTCCGGCTTTTCTGCGGCCACAACCTGAATGATTGGCAGGGCGAATGTTTTTGCAAAATCCCAGTCCCGTTCATCGTGGGCTGGTACTGCCATAATGGCACCCGTTCCATAGGAAATAAGCACATAGTCCGCAATCCAAATCGGAATCTTTTCGTCATTTACAGGATTTATCGCAAAGGCCCCGCTCCACACGCCGGTCTTTTCCTTGGCGAGGTCGGTGCGTTCCAGGTCGCTCTTTCCGGCGGCTTCTTCGATATATGCCGTTACCGCCTGCTTCTGTTCGGGAGTTGTAATTTTTTCAACCAGCGAATGCTCCGGCGACAGAACCATATAGGTTGCGCCAAAAAGAGTGTCCGGTCTTGTGGTGTAAACTTCAAGCGCATCGGGATGTCCGTCTATTTTAAAAACGACATTGGCGCCTTCGCTGCGGCCTATCCAGTTGCGCTGCATCAGCTTTATCGGTTCAGGCCAATCAAGACTGTCCAGATCGGCGAGCAGCCGCTCGGCATAAGCGGTTATCTTCAGTATCCACTGGCGGATGCGCTTGCGGGTTACTTTTGATCCACAGCGCTCGCAAAGGCCGTCTTTGACTTCTTCGTTGGCGATGCCCGTCTTGCATGAAAGACACCAGTTGATGGGGCTTTCAGCCTCATAGGCCAGGCCCTTTTCAAACAGTTTTAGAAATATCCACTGTGTCCAGCGGTAATAGTCCTCGTCTGATGTATCTACCTCGCGATCCCAATCGTAGGAAAAGCCCAGCGATTTGATCTGAGAGCGGAAGCGTTCTATATTTGCCGCTGTTGTGGCGGCCGGATGAGTGCCCGTTTTGATGGCGTAGTTTTCCGCCGGGAGCCCGAAGGCGTCAAAACCCATTGGGTGCAGCACATTATAGCCGTTCATGCGCAGATAGCGGCAGTAAATGTCGGTCGCGGTATAGCCTTCGGGGTGTCCCACATGAAGGCCCTGCGCTGATGGGTAAGGGAACATATCAAGGACATAACAGCGCCTGTCCTTCGGCACGGACGGATCTTCGGCCGCCTTAAAGGTTTTGTGATCAGCCCAGTATTTCTGCCACTTGGGTTCGATTGTCTCAAAAGGATATTTAGCCATGGTAAGAAATTATATGATATTTAGCGGAAAATGAAAACCGTAATGCCGGTTTTCAGGATTAACAGCCCAAAAAAAACCTTGCCTTCCTGAAATTCCATGGTATGATTAATAAACAATTCCATAATCAGGAGGTATGATAATGGCTTATGCATTTTTAGTCCCGCATTTAACTATCTATGGCGAAAATGCAATGAAAACAGCAATGGTTGAGCTTAAAGCCTTTGGAAAAAAGGCTATGATCGTTACCGATAAGTCCATGGTAGATCTGGGGAATTTAAAAAAATTAACAGATGAACTTGACCAGGTTGGCGTTTCACACCATGTGTATGCAGAGGTGAATGCTGAACCCAACCATACCGTTATTGACGACGGGGTCAAGCTTTATCAAAACGAAAAATGCGATTTCCTTATTGGCCTTGGCGGCGGAAGCCCAATAGACGCCATGAAGGCAATCGCCGCAGTCAGTGCGCAAGGCGGAAGTGTCACAGGCTATTTAGGCAAGGCGCTCGATAAGGACCTGCCCCCCATGTGCGCAATTCCAACAACTGCCGGAACAGGGTCGGAAGCGACAAAATTCTCCATCATTACGAATTCCGACACAAATGTCAAAATGCTTTTGAGCAATCCAAAACTAATGGTTGACCTGGCAATTCTGGAAACCGAGCTTACGGTTACAGCTCCGCCATCGGTAACTGCGGCAACAGGCGTCGATGCGCTTACGCATGCCCTTGAAGCCTTTACCTCGGTTAAGGCAAATGTTATGAGCGAAACATTTGCAGTTTCGGCCCTCAGGAGAATTTACGGAAACCTGCATGAAGCCTTTGTAAACGGCGGCAATATCAATGCCAGAAGAGAAATGCAGCTCGGCTCTTATGAAGCCGGAATTTCTTTCAGCAATGCTTCTGTTACAATCATTCACGGGATGAGCCGCCCCATAGGCGCTCTTTTCCATGTGCCACACGGTATGTCCAACGCAATGCTGTTAAAAACATGCCTTAATTTTTTTAAGTCGGGCGTGGTGGACAAACTATGTGAATTGTCAAAGGTAATTGGAGTTTACAAAGCAGGCATGAGCGCAGAGCAGGGCTCTGAGGCATTTGTCGCCGCTACAAATGATCTTCTTAAATCGCTGAAGATTAAAACCCCAATGGACTATGGCATTAAAAAAGAAGATTTCTTTAAGTACATTCCGAAAATGTCGGAAGATGCCATGGCCAGCGGAAGCCCTTCCAATACAAGAAGGACGCCGACAAAAGAAGATTTGGCAGAACTGTACACAGCATTTTGGAATGATTGTGAGCAAAGAGCATAGCTTACAATAAAAAATTTTTAGGAGGAAGAAAATGGAAAAACTAAAATATGCCTGTAACGGCAAGTGGCTTGATTCAAAAACTGATAAATGGATGGACGTGTATGATCCAAGCAAGGGCGAAGTTATAGCACAGGCGCCATGCTGTACAAAAGAAGAAGTCCAGGCCGTTCTTGACGCCGCACAGGAAGCGTACAAATCCTGGTCGAAGACCCCTGTTATTGGACGAACCCAAATCCTCTACAAATTCCGGGACCTCGTCATAAAAAACATGGAAGACCTTACCAGGATGGTAGCCCGTGAACACGGTAAGATTTGGGCAGAAGCCGAAGGTGATTTGCTAAAGGTCAAAGAACCGGTAGAACTGGCTTGTGGCGCCGCAACACTTATGCAGGGCGAATCATTGACGGAAACCAGCACCGGTTACGATTCCATGATGATACGGGAGCCGATTGGAGTCTTTGCCGGAATTGTGCCTTTCAACTTCCCCGCCATGATCCCTTTTGGCTGGATGACACCACTGTGCATCGCTGCAGGTAACTGCATGGTTTTAAAACTATCAAGCTCCACCCCCATGAGCGGCATAAAGCTTCTTGAACTGCTCATGGAAGCCGGCCTCCCTCCCGGAGTGGTCAGTGTTGTTACAACAGACCGCACAGTAGGCGACCTGTTTTTAACAAGCCCCATAGTAAAAGGCATCACATTTGTTGGAACCACAGAAGTCGGCCTTCAGGTTTATGCAAAAGCAGCGGCACACGGCAAGCGGGTCCAGGCTCAGTGTGAAGCCAAGAACCATGCCCTTGTTATGAACGATGCCGCTCTCGAAAGAACCGCAATGGGCATCATCAACTCCGCCTTTGGCTGTGCCGGCGAACGCTGCATGGCCCTGCCGGTTGTAGTTGCCCAGGAAAGCATTCACGATAAACTTGTTACAGAGATTGTTGAAAAAACTAAAGCCCTTAAGGTTGGCTGCGCTTATGATAAGGCTTCCGGCATGGGCCCGGTGGTAAATAAAAAACACCTGGACAGAATACATGGCTGGATTGAGAAAGGCGTTAAGGAAGGAGCCAAACTTGTGCTTGACGGCCGGGGCGTTAAGGTTCCCGGTTTTGAAAACGGCTTCTTTATCGGCCCGACAATTTTTGACGGTGTAACCGAAGACATGAGCATAGGCCGGGAAGAAATCTTTGGCCCGGTATTGGCAATCAAAAAGGTAAAGACACTTGAGGAAGGGATTAAGCTGATCAATAACAGCCGCTTTGCAAACGGAGCTGTAATCTATACCTCATCAGGCTACGATGCCCGCAATTTCTCGCTGCAGATTGACGGCGGAATGGTAGGCATCAACGTCGGCATCCCCGTGCCGGTTGGAATGTTCCCCTTCTCCGGCCACAAGCAGTCTTTCTTTGGCGACCTGCACTGCCTTGGCAAAGACGGCATACGCTTCTTTACCGAGAGCAAGGTAATTACTTCCACCTGGTTTGATGAGGGATCGGCCTCCAAAAAAGTTGATACCTGGGACGGTTCCATAGGCGGACGCTAAACTTTTACGGATAAAAAAACCGCTCACCCCTTCCGGGGTGAGCGGTTTGGATACTGTTAAATCGCCTCTATTAAAGCGCTTCTACTGCTGCAGCAACTCCCATACCGCCGCCAACACAAAGGGTTGCAAGACCTTTTTTGGCATTCCTTCTCTTTAATTCGTAGAGCAAGGTTACCAGTATTCTTGCGCCTGATGCACCGACAGGGTGCCCCAAAGCAATGGCGCCGCCGTTAACGTTCACACGTCCGGCATCCCACTTCAGTTCCTTTCCAACCGACAGGGCCTGCGCCGCAAATGCTTCGTTCGCTTCGATAAGATCAAAATCGTTGATCGTAAGCGATGCCTTTTTAAGCAGTTTCTGAACAGCCGCAACCGGGCCGATACCCATGATGGAAGGCTCAACTCCTGCCCAGGAGCCCATGACAAAACGTGCCAGGGGTTTTACTCCCAGCTCTTTGGCCTTGTCTGCACTCATGACAACCATTGCCGCGGCGCCGTCGTTAATGCCTGATGCGTTCGCTGCTGTAACAGTGCCGCCGTCGGGTTTGAAGGCAGGTTTTAGGCCAGCCAGGCTTTCGGCGGTAACGCCCTTCCTTGGGAACTCATCAACTTCAAAAGGAACAATATCCTTTTTAACCTTAACAGGGACGGCTACTATTTCATCCTTGAACTTGCCTTCACCCTGGGCCTTTTCGCATTTCTGCTGACTGGAAGCGGCAAACTGATCCTGTTCTGCCCGGCTGATGCTGTATTTGGCAGCAAGGTTTTCTGCAGTGATACCCATGTGATAATTATTGAAGGCTTCCCAAAGGGCGTCATTTACCATCGTATCAATAATTGTTCCGTTACCCATTCGGTAACCGTTTCTGCCCTGGGGAAGAGCATACGGAGTGGCGGTCATGTTCTCGGTGCCTCCGGCTACAATTATGTCTGCCTCACCGGCGGCAATAAGACTGGCCGCAAGGTTAACACATTTTAATCCTGAACCGCAGACATTGTTAACCGTCAGGGCTGGTGCTTCAATGGGAAGCCCGGCCTTTATCATTGCCTGACGCGCCACATTTTGCCCAAGCCCTGCCTGGATAACACAACCCATGAACACTTCCTCGACAAGCTCTGGTTTTACGCCCGCCCTGGCAAGGGCTTCCTTAATAACAATTGCCCCAAGTTCGGCGGCGCCTATATTCGACAATGATCCGTTGAAATTACCAATTGCTGTCCGGCATGCGCCGGCCAATACTACTTCTCTTGCCATTCTTTTCTCCTTATTGCATTGGCTTTAGATTCGGGCTGACAATTACCTTTGCCTCGGTTGCTTCCTGCACCTGCTCCTTTGTAAAATCGGGATGCAGTTCAGTCAGCACAAGCCCTTCGGGTTTTACTTCGAGGACTCCCATTTCGGTAACAATCATGTTAACAACACCTAAAGCGGTATATGGAAGCGTGCATTTTTTCAGGATTTTCGGCGCGCCCTTTTGCGTATGAGTCATCGCAACGATAACCTTTTTCGCACCGACAACAAGATCCATGGCGCCGCCCATTCCGGGAACCATCTTTCCGGGTACGATCCAGTTTGCGAGGTTTCCCTTTTCATCAACTTCCAGCGCGCCCAAAATCGTGGCGTCTACATGGCCGCCGCGGATAATGCCAAAGGATGTGGCGCTGTCAAAAAACATTGCCCCGTTGGTTATTGTTACCGGCTGGCCTCCGGCGTTTACGATATCCACATCCCCGCTTCCCGCAGCGGGAGCCGGACCCATTCCCATAATACCGTTCTCTGACTGGATAATAATGTCAATTCCGGGAGGGAGGAAATTAACAACCATTGTGGGCAGGCCAATACCCAGGTTAACTACGTCGCCGTCTTTAAGTTCTTTGGCAACCCTGGCCGCAATAATATCTTTTACATCTGCCATTTCTTTTCTCCTCCAACGATTGTATTCACGAAAATACCGGAAAGATGAATAGCGTTTGGATCGATACCGCCGGTTTCAACAACCTCGCAGGCGCCCGCAATTACACAATCCGCGGCGGTTGCCATAAGGGTATTGAAGTTTCTGGTCGTCCCGACGAACACGCAACTTCCCTGTTTATCTATCTTGGTTGGCCTTATAAACGCGAAATCCGCACGCAGGGGTTTTTCCAGCAGATAATCCCTGCCATCAACATTTATTGTTTGTTTGCCGTCGGCAACTATGGTTCCGACGCCTGTGGGGGTAAGAAAGCCGCCCAGGCCTGCGCCGCCTGCCCTTATCCGCTCGGCAAGTGTTCCCTGGGGAACCAGAATAACTTCCATCTTGTCCGCTTCAACATCCGTGTTCATGCGCCTGGCAACTTCGGGGTTAAGTCCAACATGGGAAGCGATCAAGCGTTTAACCTGTCCGTTGGCTATGAGTTTGCCAACACCCCTGTCGGGATACCCTCCGTCGTTACAAATTATTGTAAGATTCTTAACGCCTTTTTTAACCAGTGCATCAATCAGAATCTCCGCCGTTCCGCAGGCCATAAAGCCGCCAACCATGATGACAGAGCCGTCCTTTACCGGGGCTACGGCCTCATCTGCCGAATTTTTTATTTTGTTCAGCATTCCTGCCTCCTTCTATAAACAAACTACACCCGTCCGAAAAGGCGAGTGCAGCCGTGAATTATTGAGCCTCATACGAGGCTTGCGTCTAATAAGAACCTTTCAATATCTAGAGTGTGAATCCCCAAACCAATGCCAACAGCATCGAGAAGAAGGTCGGGATCAAACAGGTAGTAACGAACACGCCCTTATAGGATTCTTTGTGAGTACAATGAGAAACAGCCAGCAAGGTAAGTACCGCGCCGTTATGTGGCAGAGTGTCCAAACCTCCCGATGACTGGGAAGCAACACGGTGCAGCATCTGGGCAATCTCATCTGTCCTGGCTGCCACGCCGCCCGCCAGAGCATTGGCTTTTTCCAAATACTGGGGCCCAAGAGCGCTAAGGGCAATTGACATACCTCCCGATGCGGAGCCCGTAGCACCGGCCAATACATTGACCGCCACAGACTGGGAGAAAAGGATATTACCGGGCATGTTCATCATTCCGCTGGTAAGAGCCGCAAAGCCGGGAACCAAACGCACAACAGAGCCGAAACCTACCGCGCAGGAGGTGTTCATAATTGCCGTCAACGATCCGTTGGCACCCGAAGAAATTGCCGGAGCCAATATCTTCCATTGCTGGATATTCATGAGACAGCAGAGAACAATACCTGAAAGCAGGGATACAACGATGTGCTGCTTAAAAACATTGAGAACCAAAACAACGGTTACTATTGGCAGCAAGCCGGCCAGCCAGTGCCACTTGGGAAGTGAATCACTCTTTGTACCTTCCACAAATTGGGGATCTTCTGCAAAAAGCAGATTATTTTTGCGGGCATTTCTAACTTCCCACTCCAGGTAAAGGTAACCCGGAATACCAATAACAAGCATACCTACAATTGACAGAGGTACAGCAGCCATGGGAGTCGTATTATAGAAACTCATGGGAAGCAGGTTCTGAATTTGCGGAGTACCCGGTACAGTAGTCATGGTAATACCGAAAGCTCCAAAAGCAATTGCTCCCGGCAGAAGCGTCCTGGGCAGATTCGCCGCACGGTAAATCGCATAACCCATGGGATAAATAACGAATACAACTACAAAGAGGGAGATACCGCCGTAGGTCATGAGCATACATGGAAGCACGACTGCAAGAACAGCCCGCTTGGGTCCGATAACTTTAACCAGAGCGTTCGCGAGAGATCGCGCCGAACCGGTCATATCCATTACCTTTCCGTAGACAGCGCCAAGGAAGAAGGCCGGGAACCACTGGACGAAATACTCGGCGGCGCCGCGCATATAACTTCCCTGGTAAGCTCCGTCGGCAGTCCTGCCGAAGGCAATGTAGGTTTGAATGATGTTCATTCCACTAAGAAGCGCAACAAAGGCGGCGCAGAGGGGTGCCACCCAGATGATGGAATGCCCCCGGTAGGCCAGGAACATTAAAAGCCCCAGACCAAGAAAGATAGAAACCAAAGAAAGACTCATAAAAGATCTCCTTTTATAAAAAATACTGCCCCGTCATACGACAGGGCAAAACATGCAATTATCCGGCAGTCCAACCTCCGTCTATCGGAATCAGAGCGCCTGTAATTCCCGCTGCGGCATCGGAGCAGAGGAATTTAACAATATCAGCAATCGTTGAAGGTTCAAGGAGCTTCTTGATACTGGACTTAACCAGCATGATATCCGTGATAACCTTTTCGGCCGGTATGTTGTGGGTTTTTGCCTGGGCTTCAATCTGATTATCCACCAAAGGCGTTCTTACATAGGCGGGACAAATTGAATTAACTGTAATACCATGGGGGCCGCCCTCAAGGCCGGCGCACTTGGTAAGACCTGAAAGACCATGTTTTGCCGAAACATAGGCAGATTTGAATTCAGAGGCTACAAGCCCGTGTATTGAATTCAGATTGATTACCCTGCCCCAGCCGTTTGCCTTCATGGACTTCCACACATACTTGGTGCAATAGAACGGCGCATTAAGCATAAGGTTGATCATAAACTCCCACTTGTCTTCCGGAAAATCCTCGATGGGAGATACGGTCTGTATTCCCGCAACATTCACGAGAATATCTACCCTGTTGTGTTTTTGAAGGGCAAAATCCACCAAAGCCTTACAGCCGTCTCTTTTGCTCAAATCCACCGCGATGCAGGAAGCGTTGATTTTTCCCGCTTCTTCCTTCAGCTTTGCTTCGCTGACGTCAGCCATGACAACTGTGGCCCCGTCCTTAGCCAGGGACTGGGATATTGCCAGCCCAATTCCGCTGGCGCCACCGGTCACGATCGCTACTTTCCCTTTAACCATAAATTCCTCCTGATTTTTTTAGGTCGGATTCTTCGGATAGCAAGAATTTCCGCCACTTTTTAAGATGCTAAGGAATTTTAACCCCTAAATCAGAATACCGCAAGAAAAATATTACTGATTTGAAATACTTTTCAATTTTGAATACTAATACGCTATATATAGCGGGTACATCGGCAAAATACCACTATATATAGCGTATATTTTTGCTCAAATATACGGCAAAAGGCTAAAATTCGCTCTTGACCTGGCAGATAATCCATGCAAACAATTAATTATGGATTTGGAGTTCTTTTCCCAATCTCTGGCAGAAATTTGCGCCCATTCCCTTGTGTCGCCGGGGCGTTCCCTGCGCCCGGTCGTAATTGCCAATCCGAAAGCTGGCGGATTTACAATCCATTCCAGATGGAATGAGCATCTAAAAACCCTGCATGAATACAGACAAAAGGCCGCCCTAAATCCGCTGCGAAAAATTTACGGCGGAAGCGACTTAATTCTTACAGATGGAAAGGGCTCGGCGGAAAAAATTACCCTGTCCCTTATAAAGGAGGCTGAAAAAGACCCCGCTCCTTTCTACCTTATCATTACCGCGGGCGGCGACGGGACAAGCCTTGAAGTATTATCCGGCATGTATAATGCGCCTGCCCACATACGTTCCAATTTTGCCGTATTGCGGCTTCCCATGGGAACCGGTAACGACAGCGCCGACAGCATTCATCTGGCAGGCGCCCTCGACTTGTTGATAAACCCCGCCCATGTAAAGTTTGCGCCCGCACTGCGCCTTGTTACTGCCCCCGGCGGTGCGGCCTGTAAAAAAGGAAGCGGCCTGGCTTTCAACATACTGTCTGTAGGGCTCGACGCCTATGTAACCCACATGGCCAACATAATGAAGGGAAAATTCCCGGGAAATTCCTACAAACTTTGGGTAGACATTGCCGCCATTTTCTATGACAGGGTTTACAAGGTTGATTATATTGATGTCCGCCTACTTGACCAGCAAAACAGGGAAATCCGTTCTTTCAGGGAAAAATTGCTGCTCCTGGCAATGGGAGTTTCCGGCATGCGGACATACGGCGCCGGTAAAAAGATACTTCCCGATGAACATAATGTCTGCGCTATAAAGCAAACATCCCTGTTTGGCAAGATTGCAATAAAAAAACTCGTTGTATCAGGCATGCATACAAGCCATAAGGATGCAATGTTTTTAAATGCCCACAGGGTTGAATTTTCGGGGAGCAGCCCAATTCTCGTCCAGATGGACGGCGAAACCATGCTCCTGCAGCCTGAGGATTTCCCGGCGGCAATAGAGCTTACAGCGCCCGTAATTCCGCTTTTGTGCGCATCCTAGCGATTGCGCCTTTCCTCCTCGGTTTTACATTCGATGCACATTAATGCGTAGGGAATAGCCTGCAGCCTGTCCGATGGTATCTTTACAGAGCATTTAATGCAAAGACCGTACTTGCCCTGCTTGATCCTTGTAAGGGCGGATTCTATCAATTTGAGCCGCTTCAGCTCCTGCGAACCGATTGCTTCTATCATTTTACGGTCGATATCGTCAGAAGCGACATCAACAAGGTCTTTGGGGTCCATTCCCTCCACAATTTCCTTAAAATCATTGCTGCTGGCTATCAAATTTTCAACGATTTCTGATTTTAATTTTAAAAGAGATTTTTCCATATTTTCGATAAATTCCTGATCAATCGGAACGCTCTTTTTCTTCTTTTTGCTGGTTGCCGCCATTTTATTATCTCCCTTTTAAGTGACGTTTTTTACTGCCGCACACTTTAACTGTATAATCCAGCGTACATTGACGCAAGTTTTGAATTTTGTCAAGTGGGCTTTTCCACGACTATGGCAGCGGCCAAAATGCATATTTAAATATTCCTGGGGTCCCGTCCGGTGAACTCGCGTCCCTCGTTCGAGGGCCCGCAGTTCACCGGACACCCCATGTTAAATTTATTTATGCATTTTGGCATTGCCGCAGCAGTGGAACGCTTGCGTAGGGGCACACATTTCTGAAATTGCCATAGTAGTGAAACGCTGGCGTAGGGGGAAACTGGATAATCATTATATACTTGCAAATCATTCGTAAAACCAGCATACTTATAGCAGAGGTAATTAAGTGGCAAATAAAGTCAAGCCAGTACAGCCCACGGAAATAAAAAACAAAAAAATTGCCCGCGAAGTAATTGAACATATCCGCAAGCCCATACCACCATCGGTGTACGAGCGTCATAAACAGAATGCCGAGTACTTTAACAAGATGTTCCGGAAATGAACCGTAGGATTAATATAGTCCCAAGTAACGCACCAGAATATTTTTATTTTCAGGTATTGACATATTCAGCGTCTTTGGGCTCTTTTGATTGTGGAATACCAGAATATAATGATTACTTGACTATTGATGCCTTTCGATCCATGAGCGACCATATCGCGTTGACATGGTTGCTTACTGAGCGGATAACATATCAAATAACTGCCTATATGTCTCTCATCATGGACGCAATAAAACTGTCATTTACCGAAAAAGAACTCCACCGCCTCAATTACCCCTTTCGTACCATTCCCTCCATGAAAATAGCGAAACTGGCAGTTGACATTCATTTTTCAGAAAAATACAAAGGTATCGGTACATACATGATTGACAGTGCAAAACATCTGGCTTTATCATGCAACGAAACCCATTGCGCAGCCCGCTTTCTAACGGTTGACGCCGACATTGAACATGACCAAGGTATCCTTGCTTTCTATAAAAAAAACGGATTCATCCCAAATACCGAACTATACAATAAAAACCGCAGTACAGTTAGTATGAGAAAAGATATCTATGAAGACTAGTCCCATGTTACAAGAAGGCACCATGTTAAAAAAAGCAATTATTTTTCTGGCCGGGGGTTTTGAAGAGGTGGAGGCGGTTACGCCCATTGACTATCTTCGCAGGGCAGGCGTGGAAGTAACCATCGCCGCGGCCGGCCTGGAAGGCGGCCAGGTTTGCGTGAAGGGCGCGCGGGGCATTACTGTCTGCACTGATGTCGCTCTGGCAGAGCTTGTTAAACAGGGCAAACTGAAAGCCGATTGCTGGGACGCTGCAATAGTTCCCGGCGGAATGCCAGGTGCGGCAAACCTGGCCGCCTGCGAAGAGATCGGCGCCTTTCTTAAAGAAATGGCCGCGGCGGGGAAATTTATCTGCGCCATCTGCGCTTCGCCGGCGGTTGTTCTTGCGCCGCTTGGCATTCTTTCTGGAAAAAACTTTACCTGTTATCCGGGGCTGGAAGAAAAAGTGAAAAACGGCAGACACTCAACTGATCGTGTGGTGATTGACGGCAATATTATTACCAGCCGGGGCGCGGGAACAGCCGGCGAGTTTGCCATTGCCATTATTGCAAATTTACTCGACGAAGCCGCCGCAAAAAAAACAGCCGCTTCGGTTCTGGTAGTACCCGAAAAGAATAATTAACCACCAACCATACAAAAGGCGCAACCCGACTGGTGTTTTCCGGAATCCGAGGCGCTTCAACGGCGATACGTAAACAGACCTGTTAGGCGATGTAAAATATGTTACAAAGCATCACGCCAAGGACATGGTGGCGTCCTTTATTTAATCGTCACCATCCCAATCAATAATGTTAGGATCACCGCCATCTAAAGTTGCAATGCCGTCAGTAAAGGTTATAGAAACTTCATCATTGGCAACCCAATTATCAGGGTGATTAGTCCATGTTGCTGGTATAACATTACTGCTCATGATTACTATATCCATATCGAGTGTAATGTTTCCGCTAAATTCAGTTACTGATTGAAAGTCAGGTGTAGAGTAAATTGGCATTACCACTTCGCCAGCTGTGATTTTTACCGCTTCTACGGTCGTGGAACTGGTTGCTATTCCACCAAAGAGCATAATAACTCCTTTTTCAAAAAACTCCCATGTCGTATGGGCAAAAGCGTAATTATCATTGTAATTGCTAAGACCAGTAATGGTCAGTTTTCCATTGGTTGTGGGAGGGTCGTTACCTAACCGTTTAGTTCCATAAAACGTTCCAGTAACCGGATTAGGCGAAACTAAATACATAGTCATCGTTGAATCGGATGTAAGGGCGAACATTCCTATGTTTTCCCCATAGGTGGTGCTGAAAATTTCCCCGTAATTTCCTGTAAGCGTATACGTCCCACTGTCGCTATAATCTGTACCTAAAGTAAAAGTCCATGTTTGACCTCCTGAGAAAATTGCTTCAACGATTCCTGTTCCTATGTCTGTGTCCCACGTTCCTTCTGGGGAAATAATTCCATCAGTTCCATTGTCAGGAGCAAAAACGGCAAAAAGCACTGTATTTGTACTAATGTTGAATGTGTATGAAACGATTGTTGAAACAGAACCCATACCGGCTATATTATTTGACCACTTTACGAAATGGTAATTTGCAGACGGATTAGCCGTAACAGTAACACTGGTCCCTTGAGCGTTTCCAGTGGGGCTGCCGCTTGTAATTACTACAGACCCCATTGCTTGAGATCCATCCGCTACGGCAATAGAAAGGGTGAACAAATTACCTTTGTCATTGCTATCCGTTGAGCCATTATCACACCCAACAGCCGTCATTCCGAATACCAGCACCATTGCCAGTATTCCCAACCAGAACATTTTTTTGTTTGCCATTGATTTTTCCTTAAACATGCAAATTCCAAGATTTTAGCCAAATTCTTATATTTCTATTGGCTAATGTCCTTAATTTATAAGATTATTCTACACCTGTCAATCCAATAGCATAATAAATTATCTGTGAGGTTAATATATGACAGAAAAGGATTTGAGGGCCATTCTAAGCCAAAATATCAGGAGATTTAGGGGTTATCGTAAATTATCGCAGGCTGATTTTGCAGAAAAAGTAGATATATCCATACCTTTCCTTAGCGACATTGAAAATGGTAAAAAATGGCTCTCTCCAACTACCTTAGTAAAAATTGCAGATGCTTTAAATATTAACGTCTATGAATTGTTAAAACCTGAAACTATTATTCCTGACAATGCTGTTAATATATTAGAAAAATATACAGCCGATATTTATCAGATATTTGGAGATGCCTTAAATAACATTCAAAACGATTATCTTAAAAAAATTAAGAATAATAAAATTACTATTTAATCAATAATTTCATATTTTATGTCACATAACGTTCTAGGTTGGCGACGTTCCAGCTTCGTCTGGTTGAAGGCTGAATAGGCGGCGTAGCGTAAACCGTTTGTTATATGCCGTAAAATCTGTTTCATTACAATATAATGAAACTGCATATATTTATGGCGACTGTTTTGTAAGATCCACCGTGCCTAGATCAATCGCTTGGGCATTTTCTAGACTGGTGATATGCCTTGGCGTATTAGCACTTGGATACCAAACCGAATAGCTTCTACTGTCCATGTGATTGTTATTGTATTCGACATACAAAGTGAATCTTAACCATGCCGGGAAAAAATCTTCTCTTTCTTTACCTGTATACCAGACAAGTTCCTGAAGAGGAATTTTCCAGGAGAGGTTGTCCGGGGGCACTTTACGAAAATCTACCCCATTAGCAATATTTGTACCGTTATGCCAAATATCTGTATCTGGATATATGAATACCTGGACTGTGGAAGCGTCAACGATAACAAATACTCCTGTTACATCGGTATCGGTGGGTATATTGGTAAGGCTAATCGTACCACGGATAGCAGGAATAGCGGGAACTGCTTCTTTATGCACTAGTAACGCACCTGCTGCCGGAATATTTGTTATTGCGAATTCAATTGATATACCAGCCATTTGATAAATATAATTATAATCCTCATCAGAACCGGCTGAGTAAATATCAAATGATCCTGACCCTGTCCATAACGTTTGTCCCCCAGAAATTAAACTAGACGCTGTATATAAAGGAGCTGTTGCTGTATAAAGCATTCCATTCTGAACAGGCCTTTCCATTTTTCTAAAAGTATTACCAGCTACCGCATTTGTTATAGATGTAGAGCCAGCCTTTACAGTTATTATTTCGGTCTCTACAGTAGCCCATGGTGTTCCGGCAGGATATATGAATATAAATCCGTTAGAATCGTTTTCATGTTCACCCATTAAATTCGAGCTAATGCCGTAAAAAATAAGAGTTTTAGGGACATTTACATCACCTCCTGATGCTTTTATATAGCCGCAAATGATACATATATCATTACTAAAATTATGGTCAGCAACAGCACTTTGATCGCCACAACTACATTCGTGCCAATGCTTGTCTACGCTTATTTTCCATGATGTGCTGTAATCATGGCTGTGGCTAGCATTTGTTGCAGGTATAGTCTGGGATTCGAGATATTTACATACAGCACATTCCAATATTTTGAAGCCGTCACTTGATTCGGTAGCTGCAGTAGTTAATAAGTCTATTAAGGTATGGGATCCAATGTCGTTTTTATCACCACAAGTACATTCATGCCAATGCTCATCTTTGTCTGTTTTCCATAATGTTCCAAACGAATGATTATGCGTATTATTTCCACTACCATTATCACAACCATTAACAATGAATCCGAATGCCAGTATCATTACCAGCCATAATTTAAAATTTGCCATTATTTTCTCCTTTTTTTGGTAACCATTATTTTTTTTATATCATTTTTTTAATCATTTTTCAAGTTATTTTTCCTTAAAATAACAATATTTCTGATTTTATGGCATATAACGTTCTAGATTGACGACGTTTGGGGCAGGTAATAGGGCATTGCATAGCAATGACCCCTGCCCCAAATGTGGCGGAGACAAAACCGCACAAAGGGCGAAGCCCGACTGCGGTTTTTCTTAGCCCAAGCCGCTTCATCGGCGAAGCGTAAACAGACTGTAGAGCCTAAGCCGGACTTGCCGTTTTTCAGGCAGGCTTATAAGGTGGCTCGGAATTGTCAGCCATCGACTGCCAATAATTCCGCCTGTTAATATATGCAGTATGCATTTTATTCCTGCGTTCTGCAAGCC
>Ga0099364_10002091_pt1 | contig 32184 bp, 26 predicted proteins | sample TergutTh196P3_FD_73070 | JGI IMG/M metagenome (GOLD analysis project Ga0099364, IMG submission 73070) | Microcerotermes parvus P3 segment gut microbial communities from Pointe-Noire, Republic of the Congo - Th196 P3 | ecosystem: Host-associated > Arthropoda: Insects > Digestive system > Gut ... | reverse complement strand
GACCGAAATGGACGAACCGCTGGTGTACCAGTTGTCCTGCCAAGGGCAAGTGCTGGGTAGCTACGTTCGGAAAGGATAACCGCTGAAGGCATCTAAGCGGGAAGCCTGCCTCAAGATGAGCCATCCCAGGGTTAAACCCTGAAGGCACCAGGAAGACTACCTGGTTGATAGGTTGGAGGTCTACGCATGGTAACATGTTCAGCCGACCAATACTAATCTGCCGTGAGGCTTGACCATATTATTGTTCGTAAATTATTTTAACATTTGAATTGTACAGCTTCTTGAGCAGCCCTGGAGTTTGCATAAGCAAACTCCCAGGCTATCAGAATACTCAATCTTTGATTGAGTATTCTGATAGCCCGGTGGCTATGGCGGGGGTGTCATACCCGTTCCCATTCCGAACACGGAAGTCAAGCCCCCTTGCGCCGATGATACTGCATCTCTAAGGTGCGGGAAAGTAGGTAGCTGCCAGGCTTTTTTTATTTTACTCTATCTTTATTCTATTCTATCTTTATTCCAAGAGTTTCCAAAGTCCGCCTTGCCTTACGTGCAAGGCTTTCGTTTTTATCCTCTGCTATTATTTTTATTTCATCGGCAAGGGATGTAAGCATATTGTTTGCGGCTATATCCATGGCGTAGGATTTTTCGATAACACCTCTTTGCCCTATAAGACGGAGTGTAAAATCTTCCAGCCCTGTGCTTTTTGTCCCGCCGATAATTTTTAGCAAGCCGTTGTAAAGGGCGTTTTGGTTTTTTTGTTTTGCATCGTCAAGCTCTTTAATGAAATTTAAAATATATTTATCCGGGGTATTTTTCATCAGCATTTCACCGGAAGCAATCCTCACACGGTCAGATTTACCGCGGTCGGTAAAAAGTTCCTCAAGAATTGTCATTGAATCAGCGTCTGCAATATCGCCTAATGCCTTTATCGCTTCTTCCCTAACTTGAGGGACTTCATCGTTTTCGGCGCGAAATTTTAGAAAGGGCACTGCTTTTGCAAGTTTCCGCTGACGGCTTGCCTGTGCCGCCGCAATCCTTGTGCGGTAAAAAGAATCCCTGAATGCGTCAAGGATAGCCTCATCGACTGAATCCCCAGAAAAGGGGCCCAGAGCGCCTACAGCTGCCGAACGTATATGGGGATCGCCTGTATCAAGGCAGGCAAGAACAGCAGCAAGGCCGGTTTCATTTCCAATTTTTGCAATGGAAGCCAGAGCGGCGATTCGCAATCCGGCCCTTTCATCGGAATCACGGGCAAGCACGGAAAGAAATTCTACAGCGGCAGCGCTGCCGGTATCTCCCAAAGCAGTTACCAGTTCCCGCCTGTTTTCGGGATTTAAATCCTGGTTTTCAGAGTATTCAATCAGGTACAAAGCCGTTTCTTCAGAATGTCCGCTTTCAGGCCCGCTTATTCTGCCCAATGATCTAATAGCGGCATTCATAAAACGCCTTTCGGGGTTATCCAGCAAGCCTTTCAAAACGCTTAACGCATCAGAGGCCTTTAATTTTCCTATATATTCAATAGCGGCAAGAATAGTTTCATTATCTTCATCTTCTCTTTCTTCAATGGCGCGGATTGCCCGCTCTTCAAGCCCTTCTTTTTCCCTGTCTCCAAAAAAAGAAAAAGCGCCGCCAAGAATTTGCTTGTTTCTGGTTTTTCCCGCCAATGCAATAATTTCATTGTCAAGATAATCAGCCCCTTCGTTTTTAAGGCTTTGTATTAAAGCCGCAATCTCCGTTTCTGTACCGTACTTAATCGTATTAAATCTCTGCTCCTCACTCTGCCCAAAAGCAAATTGCACAGAAAAACAAACAGCAAGCAGTAAATAGCAAATAGCTCTGTTCCTTACTCTTTGCCCTTTCCTAACTCCTAATTCCTCACTCCTAATTTTCATTACTATCTCCTTTGTATTGGGATAAAAATTCTTTTTTAAAAACAGAAAATCTATTTTCACTTATGGCTGTTCTGGCATTAAGAATCAACTGGTGAAGAAAAAACAGGTTATGATAGCTTGCAAGCATAGAAAAAAGTATTTCCTGTGTTTTAAATAAGTGCCTTAGATATGCGCGGCTGTACTGCCGGCAAACTTTACAAGTACACTCTTTATCTATCGGCAAAAAATCCATGCGGTTTTCGCGTTTTTTTATGGCTATGGGGCCGTTTCTGGTAAAAACCCTGCCGTTTCTACCTTCTCTTGTCGGCAGAACGCAGTCAAACATATCAATGCCGTTTTCAATTGCAAAAAGAATATATTCGGGTGTGCCAATGCCCATAACATAACGCGGTTTTTCTTTAGGCAGTAAAGAAGCGGTATTATGAAGAGTCTCGTAAAAAAGATCCGGCGGTTCGCCGACCGAAAGCCCGCCTATGGCAATGCCCGGCGTGTCTGCCGCAATACAGGCATCTACGCTGCGTTTTCGCAGGTCGGAAAAAAAATTCCCCTGAACAATGCTGAAAAGGCTGTTTTTATAACCCTTATCGCGGTATGTTTCCCAAATGCTTTTAGCCCTGAACATCCAATCAATGGTTATATCAAGCGACTTTACAGAATCTTTATAAGTAGATCCCCATTCATTGCATACATCAAGCTGCATCTGAATATCGCTGCCTAGAATACACTGTATTTCGACTGCTTTTTCCGGGCTTATAAAATGTTTTGCCCCGTCAATATGGGACTGAAACCATGCTCCCTCAGTGTTTATTTTACGCAGGCCGGACAGGGAAAAAATCTGGAAACCGCCGGAATCGGTAAGTATATTTCTGTCCCAGTTCATAAATTGATGCAAGCCGCCGATGCCTTGAATAACTTCCATCCCGGGCTGCAGATAAAGGTGGTAAGTATTGGAAAGAATAATCTCGAAACCGATTTCTTTTAAATCCGTATCAGTAATTGCTTTTACAGTCCCTTTTGTCCCGACAGGCATAAATACCGGGGTAGAGACAGGCCCGTGTTCCAGTTGTAAAATTCCGGTTCTTGCCGAAGTCCCTGAATCGCATGAAATTACTGTAAACATTAATGTAATAATAGCATGAATTAAGGGCAGGTAACAGGGGGTGTGGACATTTAATTTTTTAAGTGATAGAATAAATCATTAAATATCCTTATGGAGAAAAGAAAATGAAAAAAAATAAAATTATTGCAATAATATCAGTTGTTTTACTGGTATTAACATTTGTTTTGGCAAGCTGCGGCGGCAGTAACCCAAAATCATTGGCAAAAGAAGCTTATGAACTGCGGATGCAAAGAATAGCCGCTTATGAAGAAGAGGACAATGACAAACTGGAAGCCTTAAATGAACAGGATGCAGATCACATGACAAAATTTACAAATCTGTCCGAGGCAGATCAGGCAATTTATCTGGAAGAATACCACAGACTGCTGAATAACCAATGAGTTATTTATACGAAACACATCTTCATACCTCTTATGCAAGCGCCTGCGCAAGATCCAAAGGGTCGGAATATATCCCGCGCTACCAGGATTTAGGCTATTCCGGTATAATCGTGACCGATCATTTTTACCGGGGGCACACCAATATACCGCGCTATTTGCCCTGGAAAGAATGGGTAAATGCTTTTTGCCTCGGGTATGAAGAAGCCCGTAACGAAGGGGAAAAGCGGGGCTTTGATGTATTTTTTGGATGGGAAGAAACTTATGCAGACGGCGATGACTATCTTATTTACGGGCTGGACAAAGAATGGCTTTTAAATCACCCCGAAGTAAGGACATGGACAAGAGGCAGGCAATACCAGACTGTACGCGATGAAGGCGGCTGCGTGGTTCAGGCGCATCCTTTTAGGCAATACGACTATATCCGCAAAATAGTGCTTTCTGCGGGCTGTGTTGATGCAGTAGAAGTTGGCAATTTGGGAAATGAAGAATGGTTTGATGCCCTGGCGATGCGTTATGCGCTTAAAACAGGGCTGCCTGTTACTGCCGGCACCGACATTCACAGCGCCGATCAGGTTTGTGCAGGCTGCGTATTTGGCGTTATTGTAAAAAACAAGCTTAAAAGCATAAGCGATTATGTTAAGGCTGTCCGCAGTAAAGGCATAAGCGATATTAGTGTTAATAAAGGGCGTTTTGACGGTAATACAAATGAAATAATAACGATCCCTGTCGAATTACGTGATAGAAATGACAGAAGCACCGGCAAAGACTGGAGAAAACCAGAGTCTAAAACCAGACACTGGTTCCCCAGATCTTAACCTACCATCATTATTGTAAAAAACAAAAAACTGATAACAAGCGTAAACTGAACTAAAAATCTTAAAAACTTCTTCATAAGCTTTTATAGCATTTTTACGGCAATATAAAAAATACGATTAATGAATTTTTAATGAAATTAACTAAAATTTAATAAAATACCCCGCCAGAGCGGGGTACTTTATCTTAAAATTTTACCCCGGCTAAAATATTTGTAAATCTAAGAAAACCGGCTGCTGAGTCAAATATACTTACTACGTTATTTTGTAATCCGCTGGTAACCTCAAACCAAAAATTATCCGTAGCGTTAACAGTAAAGCCTGCATCTAAACGGGCTAAAATTCTGCTGTCATTTGCATAATTGTATTGTTTCCTTGTATAGGAAGAGTTGGCAATCATATTTCCTTCATTGTAAGAACTGCCTTCGCTTGTCCTGATATTCAGGTTATTTGCGGTAATCCGCCCGCCTACGTTAAGTGCCAGTTTGGGGATAATCCACCATTGGGCGACAAGCCTAAGGTCGGGAGCAAATATAAAGGTAGAGGATTTTTCATAATCGCCATGCTGCCTAAGATTTCCATCTGTCATCACTTGCATGCCGGTTTTTTCCTGGGACCTGATGATAAAAGGAAGGTTAAATCTAAGCCTTAGTGCAAGCTTGTCTTTAGTCCATGAGCCTGTAAATGCAGGCATTATTGTATTTTGCAAATAGCTGTCTTCTGATGCTGCTGTTCCGCCGGTATAAATACCTTTGACACTATTGGTTTTATATGTTGATCCGTCCATATAGCTGTAATCATTGTTGTATATTCTCATATTAAGGATATATTCAACTTCACCAGTAAACCTAAAACCGTTTTTGTTATAAAAAGTAAATCCGCCAGTGTTGACTGTAACTGTAGGGCTAAAATAATTGCTTGAGCGTTCGGTTCTTTCACCCGAAGTGCCAGTGGCGCTGGTATAGGCTTCGGTTTTAAGGTAATTCCTGTCGAAAAGAAAGTTTACGCCGGCATAAGGCCTTAATCCAAAGGGTAAAAGGTCCTTTGTCATTGCCCAGACAATCTGGGGTTCAAATCCGCCTGCTCCGGTTTGGTAATCTTTATAGAAAGCAGTGGGTGTGTCATCAACAGCAATATCATTTTCTTTGAATGACTGGAATGTATGCCTGTAAGCCAGCCTAAACCCCATATTGTTAATACCAACAAGAACAGCCCCGGTATTATTATTGTTGCCTGTAACATCTGGAATATTCTCATAGGTGGGAAAATTTCTGTTGTTTCCATAAAACTCTTGGTTTTCATCATAAAAATCTTTTGATCCCCTGCCTACCCATAAATTTCCTCGGTATAACGCACTAATATACGCAGACCCTATTTTGGTTGCAAAACCCAGCCCGGCAGTATCTGCGGATGCAAATGATGTAAATCCGAACCACTTTTCAAACTTTGCGTTTACATAAGAATCCGCCCTGATAAAATCATCCGCCATGCCGCGTATCCTTCCCTGAGTAGCCTGGCTTTGAGGCGACTCAAGATTTCCCCCTGGAAGGGCTACCTGCGCATATATGCCGCCGACTGTAACAATTGACAGTAACACTGCCATAAAACTAAAAATAATTTTTTTTTGCATTTTTTACTCCTTAGCAAAAACAATAAATAATATTCATCCCGCTAAACGCAAGATTATTAAAATATTAACAATTTTAACAAAGAAAGTCTCTGTAATTAATGAGTTTTTAATGTAATTAACGAAATTTTAACAGATGAGGCAGGAGGTAATTCTAACCCCCTGCCTTCTTCCTATTTCCCTTTACCGGGCAGAACCCTGACAAAGGTGCCGTAGCGGTAGATGGGGTCTTCTTCTTCTACAACAGGCGGTTTTTCAACAGGCATATCGCCGTGGATAACAGTAATGGCTTTATTTTTCTCGATTATTTCTGTCACTTTACGCCGGAAAGCATAAGGGCGGGAAATCATAAAGAACTTCTGCATTTTTCCGCCAATGCCTAAAACGCAAACTGTCCCATAACGAAAAATTCTTCCTAAAATTCCCTGTACGCAGTATATGCTTTCTATCCGATCCGTGGGAATTTCAGAAATTTTCAGACGGCAGACGCCCTTTTTAATGATTAAACGTCTGTTTGTAACTGCATATTCAACATTAAGGTAATATATAACCCGGAAAATAAATGCAAGAAGTGATAAAATTATTGCCGAAAGCAATACATGTTTGAACAAAACCCAGGGAATGCAAAATTTTATTATTTTGCCGCAGGGTATCTGCCATTGCCCTGAATGTCCAAAAATACACCAAAGGATAACCCATGTTAAAATAAGCGGTATTACCCAAAACAAATGCCTTACGGTATACATCCAATGCATCTTGGGAATATATAACAATTCCTCATTTTGCTGCATATTTTTCTTTCTAAGATACTTCATAAGTAACCCCCGAATCTACATAATTATAAGCTAATTATATACATTTTTTTAAAATAGTGTCAACATTAATCCGATAATTGAATGGGGGAGTCTTTTTGAAGTTTATAGATACAAAAGCCAAAAACTTTAAACTAAGGCTTGCGGCGCTTATATCGGCGGCCGCTCTTGCCGGTTTTGCATTAATATTGACTTTTTCTCTGATTGGGGCTGTATTTGGCATACAGTCGATAAATTCGTTTTTTGGCACATTCTTCTCTGATACTTACGGGATACTTGCCTTTTATGTCCCTTTTTTCCTTGGCTATGCAGCCTTTATTCTGGCGGATCCGCGCTGGAAACCGCAGCGGCTTTATATCATGATGGTGTCTTTTTTTCCTTTCTTGACATTAGGCATAGGCTTTATCATTACCCGTGATTTTGAGGTATTTTCTCAAAATTCCAAATTTCTTGATTCTATAGGAAAAATAGGATTTGGTTTTTTTATTGCTTTGATAACTGTACTGGAGGTTATTTTATTAAGGTTAATAAGAAATTTCCTTTTTGTGTTAGTTGATATAGATGGAAAAAAAGAAAGAGTGTGGCGAGGCAGTAAAGAACCCCTGCTATTGCCGCCGCCGAAACCGGACCTAAAACAGGTGTATACCGAATCTGTAAACTTTGAACTGGATTTGCCGGCAAAGCAGCCGCTTAGGGCCCCGCTTGCTATTGAGTACCTTGGCGAAATAAAGACAAATTATGAAAGCAAAAAAAAATCTGAAAATACATTTAAAAGCGTAGAGCGGGCGATTGAAGAAGCAGAGATAATTGCAGCGATCCACAGTGAAAAAGCACGCAAAAAAAATATAGGCTCTCAATCCTTAAATTTAAAAAAGAAAAAATACAGTATTCCGCTTGATATACTAAACCAATATGCTGACGGCGAATACTGGGTTATTGATAAGGCAACTCGCGACTCGGCAATGATCCTTAAAGATACGCTTGAAGAATTTAAAATTCAGGCGGAGGTAACGGGAATAAGAAAAGGCCCTGTGGTAACCATGTTTGAGATTCTGCCCGCACCTGGGGTAAAACTTTCGCGCATAGTTAATTTGCAGGATAATATTGCCCTGCGACTTGCGGCATCTTCTGTGAGGATTGTTGCCCCTATCCCCGGAAAACACGCCGTAGGCATTGAGGTGCCTAACGTTAAACGAAATATAGTTTCATTCAGGGAAATAATCGAAGGGGAGTTAAGGCGGGAAGGCAAAAGGCCGGAGATTCCCGTCGTTATGGGAAAAGATATTTCGGGCGAAGCGCTGACGGTAGATTTGACCCAGACGCCGCACCTTTTAATTGCAGGCGCGACAGGGGCAGGCAAATCGGTCTGCATCAATTCCCTTATCCTTTCTATTCTGTACCAAATGCCGCCGTCCGAGTGCCGTCTTATCCTTATTGATCCTAAAATTGTCGAATTAAAACTTTACAATGATATTCCTCATCTTTTAACGCCGGTTATTACAGAACCCAAGCGGGCATTTCAGGCGCTGCAATACTGCATTTTTGAAATGGAACGCCGCTATGCCTGCCTTGATAAAATGGGCGTAAGGGATATACGCAATTACAACAAACGGATAAAGGAAAGGGGCATAGCCCAGGAGGCACTGCCCTATATGGTAATAGTTATTGATGAATTTGCAGACCTTATGGCAACAACCGGCAAGGAGCTTGAAGCAACCGTAGCCCGCCTTGCTTCAATGAGCCGCGCCGTGGGCATTCATCTTGTTCTGGCAACCCAGCGCCCCTCGATAGATGTTATTACAGGGCTTATAAAAGCCAATATCCCCAGCCGCATAGCCTTTATGGTTGCCAGCAAAATTGATTCACGGATTATAATCGATATGGTTGGGGCAGAAAAGCTCCTCGGCAAAGGCGATATGCTGTACATGGGCGTTGTTGACCCCTTCCCGGTTAGGATGCAGGGAGCCTTTGTTTCGGAGGAAGAGGTAGAGGCCGTTGTAGAACATGTTAAAACTCTGGGCGAGCCTGATTATATTGACGATGAAATTTTTTACGATGATGAAGAAGACAGCGGCCCCTCGCTGTTTTCCGAGGGCGAAGATCCCTTGTATGATAAGGCCCTGGAAATTGTCCTTCAGCAGAGAAAGGCCAGTGCAAGTTTTATTCAGCGCCGCCTGAAAATCGGCTACAACCGCGCCGCCCGCCTTGTCGAACAAATGGAAGAAAATGGCGTGGTAGGCCCTGCCCAGGGTTCCAAGCCCCGGGAACTTTTGCGAGGGGGTTAAGCTTTTTTTCGTTTTCTTCCCATATATGCCCTTGCGCAGGCGCCGACAAACTTCATCCAGAAGGGCTCAAGGCGGCGGCGCACTTTGGCAAGGCTTTTGATAACAGGGATTTTTTGCGGGCAAACTTTTTCGCATTTGCCGCATTTGGAGCAAAGACCCGGGCTGCCCGAACGCTCGGAAATAAAACCGGAACATGATATAAATTGTTTTATCCCCTCAAAAAAACCCATGGAATACGATAAATTGTATGCGGTAAAACAGCCAGGAATATTAATGCCTTCGGGGCAGGGGATGCAATAGCTGCAGCCGGTACAGCTAATTTTATTTGTCCGGTTGATTGCGGCAAGGGCATTTTTGTATACAGCCATCTCGGCTTCGCCTAACATACCGGGTTTTGCAGAATCGGCAAGTTTAATATTTTCTTCAAGCTGCTGCATATTGCCCATGCCGGAAAGCAATAGGGTAACATCTTTTTGATTCCAGACCCAGTTAAGGGCATAAGCCGCAGGGCTTAGGTCGGGGTTTGCTTTTTTAAATACTTCAACCGCATCTTTTGGCAGCCCCGTGGCAAGTTTTCCTCCCAGCAATGGCTCCATAATCATTACCGGCATTTTTTCCGCCGCTTTTTTTAAGCCCTTTACCCCTGCCTGAAAATTTTCATCCGAGTAATTGTACTGAATCATGCACATCTCCCAGTCATAATCGTCAATTACTTTTAGGAATTCAGTTTGATCGCCGTGGTATGAAAAACCAATACGGCGTATTTGCTTTGAGTTTTTTTTCTCTGCAATCCAGTCTTCTATGCCCCAGCTTTTAAGTTTTGCCCAATGGTCAAAATCGGTAATCATGTGCAGAAGGTAATAGTCTAAATAATCGGTTTTTAGCCGCTTAAGGCTTAGGTTAAAGTACTTTTCAAAATCGGCAGGGGTTTTTGCAAGGATGAGCGGAAGTTTTGTTGCAATAAAAACCTTGTCTCTTAAATTGTGTTTTTTGAGTATAGTGCCAAGTGCCTCTTCGCTTCCCGGGTATACATAGGCAGTGTCAAAATAATTTACACCGGCTTCGACTGCCCTTAAAATCATTTCCTCGGTTTTGTTCATGTCAATGCCGCCGACTTTTTTAGGAAGCCTCATGCACCCAAAACCCAGTACCGACAATTTATTGCCGGAAATTTCATCTAATCTGTACTGCATTTAATTTTCTCTCCTATTCTTAGTTTTAAACTCTCGGAGGATTTTTGAACCTTCTATTTCCCCCCAACCGGCGGCTTTTAGGGCAGGGTCGATTAGTTCTGCTCTGGTTTCTGCTTCGTTCATGGTTTTCCTATTATAACCCTAAAAAAGTTAAAAATCTATAAATTTTTAGGGGTATAACCTGAAAATATCAGCCCAAAATACTAAAGTAAAATACCCCAAATCACTAAAACAAAATGCCCCAAATTACTAAAATAAGGCTTGACGGGATAAATTGCCGTGTATATACTGTAATCTATGAAAACTGGTTATTTGCCCCGGATTGTTGATTCTTTGCTAACGGAACGGCTCGACTCAGTTGGAGCAGTGTTGATAGCCGGTCCAAAGTGGTGCGGGAAAACGACTACAGCGGAACAGCAGGCAAAAAGTATATTAAAACTGCAAGATTCTGATAACACTAAGGAATATTTGGCTACTGCAGAGGTAAAGCCTTCTCTTTTATTAAATGGTGCAAATCCACGATTGATTGACGAATGGCAAATGGCTCCTGTTCTTTGGGATGCTGTTCGTAACGCGGTTGATCAGCGCGGCGAAACCGGGTTATTTATCCTGACAGGCTCTACAACAGTGGATGAATCTAAAATCATGCACTCCGGCACAGGACGGATTTCCCGAATGGTCATGTATCCGATGAGTTTATTTGAATCCGGGGAATCTAACGGAAAAATCTCTCTGGAGAGCTTGTTCCAAAATTCTGACCTTGATATTGACGGTATTTCGTCTAGTTTATCTCTTGAAAATCTGGTCTTTGCAGCTTGCCGCGGCGGCTGGCCTTCCAGTCTGAAAAAAAAGACAGAAAAGGCAATGCTTTTTGAGGCACAGAACTACATTGCCAATATTTGCGACAGCGATGCTTCTACTGTAGATGGAGTAAAGCGCAGCCCGCAGCGGGTAAGAGCGGTTCTTCAATCTTATGGGAGGAATGTATCTACCTTAGCGACAGATAAAACCATACTGACAGATGTTTCATCTAATTATTCTGATATTTCCGAGCCAACTTTATTTTCTTATCTGAGTGCCCTAGAGAGGCTGTTTGTGATAGAAGATATACCGGCTTGGTGTCCGTCTATTCGTTCTGCCTCTTCAATTCGCGCAGGGAAAAAAAAGGCCTTTACTGATCCTTCAATTGCCTGTGCCGCTATGGCATTGGCTCCTGAATCTTTGTTAATGGATATGAATACCTTTGGTTTTATTTTTGAAAATCTTTGTGTTAGAGACCTAAAAGTTTACTCAGGAGCCATGGGAGGCCGGGTGTCCTATTACCATGACCGTTACGGTCTTGAAGCAGACTGCGTCTTGCATCTTGCGGACGGCCGTTACGCACTTATAGAGATTAAACTTGGCAGCAGGGCAATAGAAGAAGGAGCTTCCCACTTGTTAGAATTAAAAAACCTTATTCAAAAAGCAAATAATGAAAAGGGTTTAAAAATAAAAGAACCTGATCTCCTTATAGTGATTACCGGCGGCGAAATGGCATATACCAGAAAAGACGGCGTTAAAATTATTCCCATTGGAACTTTAAGGAATTGATAACTCTCCCGCAAACGCCAACACCATGATTCAGTATAACAGCCCATTTTACATTATTTTATTCTGCCTATATCTTTGGAAGAATATTCCTAAAAAGAGTTATAACCTTTACGGCATTTTCGGTGAAAACTTTCAGTACAGCTTCCCAGCTTACAGGCTCCTCATCGGTTTTCCAGCAGTCGTAATCCGTACTCATGGCTGCTACCGCATAAGGGATACCGGCTTCATTGGCAAGGGCAGTTTCTGTTGAAATGGACATATTAATTATATCCGCGCCCAGGGTACGGAACATAAAGGACTCTGCCCGGGTTGAAAATCTTGGGCCTTCGATAGTTACTACAGTGCCGCGTTCATGAAAGGGGTAGCCTAGAGATTTACATTCTTCAATGAGTATTTTCCGCAGCCTTTCATCGTAAGGGTCGCCCATGGGGCAATGGATGGGTTTAAGAGGCTCAAAAGATTCGTGAAATGTCATTTTTCGCTGTTTGGTAAAATCAATAAATTGATCGATAATTACAAGATCGCCGCGCCGGATATTTTCCTTAAGCGAACCTACTGCGGTGGTGGCAATAATATGCGTGCAGCCCGCCTCTTTTAGGGCGGTTATATTTGCGCGGTAATTTACCTGGGACGGCGGTATTGTATGTTCCCTGCCGTGGCGCGCCAAAAGTATAACTTCGATACCGTTAATGGTTCCGTGTTTCAAAGGCGATGAAGGTTCGCCGTATTGAGTCGTAACTTTTTCATCATTGAAAGTTGTTAAAATGTTCGGGTTGTTAAGCCCGCTGCCGCCAATAAGTCCAATTTTTGCCATATTAGTTTTCTCCATATTTGTTATAAAGTTCTATGATTAGATTATATGCTTTTTCCACTGTTGTTCCATAGGCAATTACCCCTTCATCGTGCCCTAAAAGAACAATCTGCCCTTCCTCCCTGCCGTATTCCTTAACGCATTTTCCTATTGCCAGCGACATTTCCGGCGACCCGTACTTTGCATCATTCGGTACGGATAAATAATTGTCCTTTACCATACCGTCAAAAATTTTCCTGGAGTGGATGTGGATTACGCAATTTGCCCCGGCACATGATTCATAAACCGCCCCGTGGGTCATGGATTCCGATGATGCCTCTGCCTGCCCTGTCGAAACAACATGGTTTTTCTCCGGATTAAAAGAACTGACAAGGCAGTAATTCACGGGGCTTAATTCCGGCAGTGTGCCTGTGGCTGTCCCGCTTATTATAAATTGATTCCCCTTGTAACGGATGCTTAGGTTTCCATAGCCTATGCCGTCTTTGGTTACGCCTAACAAACCAAGCTTGTAAAGTTTTGTCCTTGCATCATTAAGAGCCTTTAGGTTTGGCGCATCGGGCGGCGGTCCGGGGTTATGTTCGGCAGAAAATTTAACAACTCCCTCAACTTCATTGGGAAACAGTTTGAGGATTTCTTTTTGGGAAGCGCCGCAAATGCCCCTCTCGGTTATCAGGCCGGTGATTAAACGGGCAGGGGTTACATCAAAACCCCAGTTCCGCGCGCCTGTTTTTTCCGGGCAGATAAGCACAGTCTTAACAGAGCCGTCCTTGTCTTTCCCGCTTATGTATCTGACTTCCCCGCTGTCCCTTTCTTCAATAGGAATTTCATTTATTCCGTCCAGCATTGAAAAATCAAAAGTCGATGAAGGAAAGGCAATGTAAAAAGGCACATTGTTATCTTTGGCTGCAAGCGCCTTAAGGTAGGTGCCTATTTTATTTGCGGCATCCCCCTGCCGTGTAACGCGGTCGGCGCCTGTAATTACAAGGTCGACAAGCCCGTGCTGCATTAAATGCCCGCCTGCATTGTCGCTAATAAGGCTGTGGCTTATGCCGTGCTGAGAGAGTTCCCATGCGGTAAGGCTTGCCCCCTGGTTGCGCGGGCGGGTTTCATCAACCCAGACATGAACGGGAATGCCCTGGTCAAAGGCTGCGTAAACAGGCGAAAGAGCGGAGCCGTAATCCACAAAGGCAAGCCATCCGGCATTGCAATGGGTAAGAATGTTTACTTTTTGGCCGTTTTTTCTTTCGGCAATTTTTTTAATGATTTCGAGGCCATGAATCCCTATCCGCCTGCAAAATTCAGCATCTTCATCGGCTATGGCCTGCGCCTCGTTAAAAGCCGCTTCCCTTTTTTGCGCCGCAGTCTCGTAACAGGAAAGTTTGTTAATCATTCTGTCTACAGCCCAGGCAAGGTTGCTTGCAGTGGGGCGGGTTTGTTTTAGCATCGCCGCAGCCTTAGCAACATCATCGTTAAAGGAATTGTCTTTTGCATTTATGGCTGCAAGATAAATTCCGTAAGCTGCAGCAGCCCCGATAAGGCCGGCACCCCGTAGGTTCATTTCTTTTATAGCCTTGCTTAGGTCTTCCGCTGTATGCAAATCCAAAATTTCAAATTTAAAGGGAAGGGCCAGCTGGTTGATAATTTGAACGGTCTTATCCTTTAGCCAGATAGTCCTGTAATGGCGGCCTTCTACATTCATATTTAGCCTTTTTTAAAATAATTTTCTATACAGCCTATAAGGGTTGTTTGATCAAAGGGCTCTGCAATTAAAACCAGGGGAATATCTTTGGGTACGGTATCGCTTATATTGTCGTTCATTAAAATAATATCTGGTTTGTTATGTTCCAGAAGTTTTAACATTTTTTCTACAGAAGGGGCGGTTGCTACAATGTAATTTTCCTTTAGCATATTTTTCCCAAGCCGCAGATTATCATGATTGCTATCCACCAGAAACACAAACTTTTTCTCTTTTTCCTGATCCCTGCCACCTGTTTCTTCTTCCCTCTTCTCTTGTGAAATCCAGTGATCAAGCATTTCTTCAAGTTTGGAAACATCTATGGGCTTGGCAAGAAAATCGTTAAAACCCTTTTCCAAAAACATTTCCTTCATGCCCGAAACAGCGTTAGCAGTTAAGGCAATTATCGGAAGTGCCCTAACCCCTAACTCCTCACTCCTACCTTCTTCACGTTCCCATTCTCTGATTACAGCCGTTGCTTCTATGCCGTCCATTTCGGGCATCATGTGATCCATGAATACAAGGTCGTAATCTTGCTGTTCGCTGTGCCGTTTCTTTATTAGCTCAATTGCTTCTGCTCCGCTAAGGCAGGTGTCTACAATTGCCTTGTAAGGCGCAAGGAGGCCCTCGGCGACTTTTAGGTTAGTTGCAAGGTCGTCTACTACCAGAAGCCGCGCGCGGGGAATGATAAAGCGGATAAGGTTTCCTTCCGCAGAACTGCCAAAATAACCATGCCTGTCTGTTTTTCCGTTCAGCGTATTTGCAATGGAAAGAGATTGCACCGGCAGGGAAACAAAACGCACATTGGGTATATAGGCTTCGGTTCCCCATTCCACCATGAGGGCAACAGGCGGCTTCCCGCTAGGGAAAACCGTGTTTTCCAGTATCGGCTTAATTTTTTCATAGAGGCCGTAGCCGGAAAATACAAAATACCAATTCTCCCTGCCAATAGCTTCTTTAAAATCATCAATGTTTGTTACTATGGTATTGGGAAGCCCCAAGTTTTTTAGGGTCCAGCTTAGGGATTTGGCATAGACAAGACGGCGTTCATAAACCAGCACATTCTTTTGTTCCGGTTTTTCCACCACGGCAAAGGGTTCATCCGACTCAAAGTTTTGCGGTATAAGCACTGTAAACTCACTGCCTTTGCCGTATTCGCTTTTTACGCTTATGTCCCCGCCCATGGCATTACAGAGCCGTTTGGTAATGGCAAGGCCCAACCCGGTCCCTTCAATGCTGCGGTTCCTTTTCGTGTCGATCCGTATAAAGTCAGAAAAAAGTTTTTCCTGATCCTCCGGTTTTACACCATGCCCAGAGTCGTTTATCGTTATACGTAAGTATAGGGATCCCTCACTCCTAACTCCTAACTCCTCACTTCTCACCTTTTCTATGGTCATACTAATATGCCCTTTATCCGTAAACTTTGCGGCATTGGAAAGCAGGTTAAGGATAATTTGGCGCAGCCGTACTTCGTCCCCAAAAAGATTATTGGGGATTTTGCTGTCTATGTTGGTATAGAACCGAATAGGCTTTTCCATAAGACGCGTACGGATGATATTGACCGTGTCGTTTACCAGCGACATAAGCATATACTTGACGGGAATTATTTCCAGCTTGCCTGCCTCAATTTTGGAAAAATCCAGAATATCATTTATAATGGAAATAAGGCTGGTGGCTGCATGTTTTATATCCTGCGCTTCTGCCAGGGCATCTTCCGGCAAATCTCTTCGCAATAGCAGTTCCGACATTCCGGCTATGGCGTTCATGGGGGTTCGTATTTCGTGGCTCATATTGGCGAGGAAGTCGCTTTTTGATTTAGAGGCGGCCTCTGCTTTTTCTTTTTCATGCTTGGCTTCAATGGCCTCCAGTTTTAATTGCTGAACCTGATTCAGGTGCTGCATTGTTTCTTGCAGCCGTGACGACAGGAGGGCTATTTCATCATTGCTTTGGGTTTGTTCAAATTGAACGTCAAGTTCGCCTTTTGCAACTTTATCCGCCGCCGTCCCCACTGCCACTAGAGGAAGCGCAATAGACTTTGTAACTGCAACGGCCAGTACAACAGAAACAATCAATGAAAGTAATACCAACGCAAGCATTAGCAGGGAGTTAAATATTGCACTTTCGTTGTTTTTTATGGTTATTATTTCTGATTGTTCCAGATTTCTGGTGAAACCTTCATTAAGATAATAAGTGAATGTATCAAAAATAGGATAAAAACGGTTTATGGCAAGTGAATGAGCTTCATCCATCCGTCCCTGCTCTATCATATCGAAAATTTCTTCTACTGCGGGGATATAGACTTCTTCAAATATCTCAAGCAAATTTGCCATGCTCTGCATTTCTCCGATTGTAAAAACATCGCTAAATTGATCCTGTATCTCAAGATATTCTTTAAGGCGGGCAAGCAAATTTTCCTTGTGCTCTCTTGTGTTGTGCACTACATGCCTGGAAAGGTTTATGTCGTTGATATACACCATGCTGTACACGCCGTTGTCAATAGCAGAATTGTGATCGTATATGTCGTTCAGAATGCTGACGTTTTGCATCAATATGACCGCCGATGAACCCAGAGAGGTAAGGCTTACATAGCCCGTAAGCCCTACAGTCAGCGTAAAAAACACCGCAATAAAAAAAGAAATTAACAGCCTTGTTTTAATCCGGACTTTTCGCAGCATTATGGCTCCTTGTTCAGTTCACGCTGGCCTTTCAGACTCAGCTTTTCATAAGATGAGTATTGCCCATCTTTTATTTGAATAACATATACATTTATATAAGGATTATTGTTTTCATCAAACTTTAAATGGCCTAATATCGTATCAAATTCCATCGTTTTCATGGCGTAAATTATATCGCCCCAGTTTGTGTTTCCTGCTTTTTCAATTGCCTCTGCCAATATGTATAAACTTGTGTAAGCCGTGGCTGGCCCGGCAAGAGGCTTTTGTGCAAAGAAATCAAAGTAGCCTCTGACAAAGTTTATAACTTTCTCGTCGGGGTCATCAAAAGAAAACGGCGCGGAATAATAGGCTGTTATCATTGCTTCCTGATTAAATACATAAGTTAAAATTCCGTCCCATGCATCGGACCCCAAGAGGAAGGTATCTCTAAAACCAAGTTCAAACGCGTTGTTAATGAGGACTGCGGCTGGGATATAATCTTCGGGGCAAAAAATTACCTGAGGCTGATTGTCGGCGTATTTTCCCAACAGCGAAGCAAAATCATCTTCCGATGAAAAAGATTCAATAGCCATAACGTGTCCACCCAATGCTGTAAATGATTCTGCAAAAACCCCGGCAGCTTGTATGTAAGTGTCATAGTTTATGTTGCTTAAAACAAGGGCTGTTCTTGCGCCGAGAGAATCGTAAGCAAATTGCGCCATAATCTCGGCCTGGTAATCGTCTATAAAAATAGAACGAAACACATTGCTGCGGCCCAGCGTTACCGCAGGGTTTGATGCGGTAGGTGAAATAACCGGTATGCCGTCCTTTTCAGACTCTCTTGCAAGGACAAGGGTAGGGCCGGAATAACTTGAGCCGATGATGGCAGCAATATTATTTTCCATTAATTTATTATACTGTTCTACAATGTACTCCGTATCGCCCCTGTCGTTTAATACAATGATGTCCAGCTTTTTTCCTAAAACGCCTCCCCTTGCATTGATTTCTTCCTTGGCAAGATGTATACCGTTTAGAGTGCGCAAGCCCTCATCCGAAGCCGGGCCTGTAAGCGGAAGAAGCGCTCCGATTGTTATGTATCCCTGCTCCTTTACATTGGCTGAACAGCCCCAAAACACTATAAAAGTGATTGCAAGTAAAAATGAAGCCTTTATTTTCATATCGCAGTGTACAATTATTGCCTTTGTTCTGCAATAGCCCCTTGTGCAATAGCCCCCTTGTTGTAAAATATTTTGATCTAAGCTATAATCCCGAATATGAACAGCAGCAATATTGTTCGATACCAACTGTCAGCAAGTGAAAGAAGCGATGTAATAAATTCCATGAGAGATAATTTTGATATTCAGGAAGATCCCATGGTAGGGATATTTTGGTACGACAGCATCGAAGATGAACTTTTTGGCATTACTTCTGCAATTGCAAGCGAACTTTCATTTAATTCCAATGGAAAAAAAACAGTTGGAACGCTTCATAAATCATGGTGGAAGCGGCAGCAGGAAAGAGAAAAAGCAAGGGGAAAACAATCAAAAAGATTTGCAAAAGATTATACTTTAACACCAAGAGGCAGGATATTTCAAATAGAAAATGACAAGCATTTTGAATTGATGTGCGGAAGTTGGGTAAATGACCATATAATAGAACTTGTTAAAGATGAATTTAACCTTAAAAATGTTGCCTTAAAAACAGTCATTGATATACATTGGGAAATTGGGCATGGTTGGAGCGAGGAGTTTTAGGTAAAATAGCGGTAAAATTTCAAAATATTTCTTTTATCTACTTGATCAAAACTTGTTTTTTTTGGTAAAATTACCAGATATTTAAGACTCATGGATTCATTCCTGATTGCCCTTGTAGCTCAGTTGGCAGAGCATATCCATGGTAAGGATAAGGTCAACGGTTCGATTCCGTTCGAGGGCTTTTGAAAACCCCTGTTGGGGTTTAATTTGGGAGTTTCACGAAGTGAAACTCTAAGTATTTAGTAAGGATATATAAATGGCGAGTAAAAAACAAGTTGTTGAATTGATTGCCCTGCAGTGCAGCGAGTGTAAACGTAGAAATTATACAACAAGTAAAAACAGAAGGAATCTGCAGGAAAAACTGGAATTCAAAAAATATTGCCCGTTTGATCGTAAACATACTCTACACAAAGAGGGAAAAATAAAGTAAAATGAATAGGTTCCGATTTATTTGGAGATTTAGGCGTATAGCTCAGTTGGTAGAGCTACGGTCTCCAAAACCGTGGGTCGAGGGTTCAAGTCCTTCTGCGCCTGTAGCTAGTTAAAATATTAAAACAGAATGAAGAGGAGAGCATGAAAAGACTGATTCGTTTTATTAAAGAATCATACGCAGAGCTCAAAAAAGTTATTTGGCCGAGCAGGGAAGATGTAATTAGCTCAGTTACAGTAGTTATTGTATCTACAATTATTGTAGCTGCGGTACTGGGCCTGGTTGATTATCTCTTAAACTTAGGTTTTACAGCGATTTTTTTAGGGTAATAAAAGGCGGTAAGGGAAAAAATGGCTGCGGGCTGGTATGTTCTCCATATCTATTCCGGATTCGAGAACAGGATAGAAAAACAATTAAAAAGGCTTCTCGAAGTAGGGGAACTTAGTAAAGAAGTTGTCCGCGATGTAAAAATTCCTACCGAAGAAATTGTAGAAGTCAAGGACGGGAAGAAACGCACCCTTGTAAAAAAATTCCTGCCCGGTTATATCCTTATCGAGATGGACCTTCCGGACATGGAATGGAAAACAACTTGTACTAAGATAAAAAAAATTGACGGTGTTTCCGGTTTTGTAGGCATACAGCCCGGCAAAAAGCCACAGCCTTTAAGCGGCGAAGAAGCAAGGGCTATTTTACAGAAATCCGGCGAAATTAAAGGCGAACGGACGATTCGCTCCAGGCAGAGTTTTGCCCCGGGCGAGCAGGTTAAAATCACTGACGGACCCTTTGAATCTTTCATCGGTACAATTGACGAAGTTTATCCTGAGAAAAACAAATTAAAAGTGATGGTGGGAATTTTTGGCAGAAATGCCCCTGTAGAAGTTGATCTTCTTCAGGTGGAGAAAGTATGAAACGTTTGACGTTTTACATAAAATTCATGGGAGTCCGGCATCTGTAATCAGGCGGCGGACGCTTGAACCAAGGAGTAAGAAATGGCTAAAAAAAGAGTTGTAGCTAATATAAAGCTGCAATGTCCCGCAGGGAAAGCGACACCGGCGCCGCCTGTCGGCCCTGCATTGGGACCTCACGGGGTAAGCGCCCCGCAATTTGTCCAGCAATTTAACGACAGGACAAAAAATCTGGAAGCCGGATTAACAATTCCGGTAGTAATAACGGTTTATGCGGATAAAAGTTTTTCATTTATCTTAAAAACACCGCCTGCCGCCGTTCTTATAAAAAAAGCTATCGGGCTTGAAAAAGGATCGGCTGAATCCCACAAAGTCAAAGTGGGCAAGATTAAAAAGGCTCAGGTTGAAGAAATAGCAAAATCAAAAATGGCGGATCTTTCAGCCAACAGTGTTGAAGCCGCTATGAAAATTATTGCCGGAACTGCACGGTCTATGGGAGTGGAGGTAGAGCAATGAAACGCGGGAAAAAATACACGGAAAGTATAAAAAAATACAACCCAGAAAAAACTTACGAGCTTCTCGAAGCTTTAACTATTTTAAAATCCATAGCTTTTGCAAAATTCGATGAAACGGTAGAGCTTTCTGTCAAATTAAATTTAAAAAAGAGCCAGACCGTACGCGATACTTTAGTGCTGCCCAATCAATTCCGCGGCGAAAAAAAGATTTTGGTTTTCTGCAAACCTGAAAAAGAAACCGAAGCTAAAGAAGCCGGCGCGGCATTTATCGGCGCAGACGATTTAATCGAAAAAGTTAAAGGCGGCTGGACAGAATTCGATGTTGCTGTTGCAACGCCCGACATGATGAAAGATGTTGGAAAGCTTGGTATGGTTCTTGGGCGCAAGGGCTTAATGCCTAATCCAAAAACAGGCACCGTTACATTTGATCTTAAAGGCGCTTTAGCCGAATTAAAAAAAGGCCGTATCGAATTCCGTGCGGATAAAACCGGAGTGGTGCATCTTGCTGTAGGAAAAGCTTCTATGGAGCCGCAGTTGGTTGCCGAAAATATTAATACAGCCATCCAGGAAATTAAACGGAAACGTCCGGCAGATGCCAAGGGCGATTTTATTAAAACCGTATCTGTAGCATCTACAATGAGCCCCGGCGTATGGGTAAAGGAGCAAACATGGCTATAATAGCAAAAAAAATACAGGAAACTAAAACAAAAGCGATAGGTGAATTAAAAGAATCTTTAGGTTCTGCCGAGGATTTTATTTTTGCCGATTACCGCGGCCTTAATGTAGAACAGATATCCGCCCTGCGGAAAAACCTTCGTGCAAAAGAGGCAAAATTTAAGGTAATAAAGAATAATTTTGCAAGGCTTGCCTTTGAACAGTTATCCGCGCCGGATGATGTGTCCAAGTATTTGATAGGGCCCACTGCAATAGCGATTGTTCCTAAAGACACAAGCGAGGTTGCAAAGATACTTTTTGATTTTTCAAAAGAAGTGTCGGCATTAAAAGTTAAAGGCGCCCTTATCGGCAAGAACATCTACAGCCCCGCCGAAACAGAGGCATTTTCCAAATTGCCCGGCAGGCTGGAACTTATTTCCATGCTTATGTCTGTTATGAACGGGCCGGCAAGGAATATTGCCGCGGCGCTTAATGATATTCCCTCAAGGCTTGTCAGGACAATTAAAGCTGTAGCAGATCAGAAAGGGAAAGGATAGTAAAAAATAACCATCAGGCTTCGGCGCCTTTTTAGGCAAGCTGCCGTTCCTGTTGGTTTTGCCGGCTTTAGCCGGATAGCGCATCGTATGACGCGCATAATAAATTTTAGGAGAAGATAATATGGCAGCTACAAAAGAAGAAATTTTAGAAGCAATTGCTTCAATGACAGTTTTGGAAGTTTCAGAACTTGTAAAAATGATGGAGGAAAAATTTGGCGTATCCGCAGCGGCCCCAGTGGCAATTGCTGCCGGCGGCGCGGTTGCAGCTACTGCTGAAGCGGCATCCGAAGAACAATCCGAATTTACCGTAACCCTTAAATCTTTTGAGGATTCAAAGAAAATTGCGGTAATTAAAGAAGTCAGGGCAGTTACCAACCTTGGTCTAAAAGAAGCAAAGGACCTTGTCGAAGGAGCGCCCAAGCCGCTTAAAGAAAATGTTTCAAAGGAAGAAGCCGCTAAAATCAAAGAAGCCATTACAGCAGCGGGCGGCACAGTTGAAATCCAATAAGGATAACGCGATTTTTCCTCATGCACGGGGTTTTGCAAAAGCAAATCCCCGGCAATTTCTTACTAGTTTTTGTAAATTAACCATGAACCGAAGAGGGGACCAATGACAAAAGGGAAAATTTCAGGCAATCGGGAATATATCAATAAGGAAATCCAAGACGTTATGGATTTGCCGAATCTTATTGATATTCAAGTAAATTCTTATGAACGTTTTTTGCAAAGAGAGAAAAAAAGAAACGGTGAAAAAGTTTTAAGGCAGGGGCTCGAAGATGTATTTCAATCAACATTTCCGATAGACAGCCCTAACGGGGATATGCGGCTCACTTACGAGGGCTATTCTCTTGACGAAAACAGCATCAAATTCTCTGAACTTGACTGCAAGCAAAAAGGCATTACTTATGCAATTACCCTTAAAGCAAAGGTTAATTTAATTTTTCAGCAAACAGGCGAGATCCGCCAAAAAGAAATCTACATGGGCGACATTCCTGTAATGACCGAGCGCGGAACCTTTATCATTAACGGTGCCGAGCGGGTAGTGGTTTCTCAAATACACCGTTCGCCAGGCGTTATATTCAGCCATGAAAAAGGCATTTATTCTTCCAGAATAATTCCTTACCGTGGCAGCTGGCTGGAATTTGAAATAGATCAAAAAAGGGAATTGATCTATGCAAAAATTGACAGGAAAAAAAGAATCCTTGGCACGCTGTTCCTTCGCGCCCTGGGTTATGAAAGCCGCGAAGAAATAATTAAGGCATTTTATTCAACCGAAATTATTAAAATTAAAGACGATCGTGAAACCAAAGAAAGTATTTCAGGGCGTGTTCTTGCGGCGCCTGTTTGGGTAAAAGATGAAACTGCCGGCAAAAGAAACAAAAAATCAGCTAACGACCACGAAGGCATGAAAAAACTCTACCGTGTCGGCGATAAAATTCACCCGCACGATGCTGAGGCTCTTATTGCAAACGGCATAAAATCCGTTGAACTTATAGTGTTTTCCGATCTTTTGGACCCATCCAATGAAAAATCGGATAATCAGTCTCTTGAATCAGATATGCTTCTTAATTGTTTTGACAGGGAAGAAATGAAATTTACCAAAGACGGCATGGATGAACCGACAAAAAACGACGCTATTACGCATGTGTTTTCGGTATTAATGCCCGGTGAAAATATTTCTGTCGAGGCTGCGGAAAAAGAACTTATAAGCATGTTTTTTACCAGCCAGCGTTACGACCTGGGCAGGGTAGGGCGCTACAAGCTCAATAAAAAATTTGATTTTGATCCTCCGTTAAACGATCATACCCTTACAATGGATGATGTTATCGCTACAATGAAATTCCTTATTAATGTTTATATAGGCGCCGAAAATTATGATGATATTGACCATCTGGGCAACAGGCGGATAAGGTCTGTCGGCGAATTGCTGGCAGTTACGATCAAAAATTCTTTTATCCGCATGGAACGAATTGCCAAAGAAAGAATGAGCCTAAAAGAAACCGACACAATAAAACCGCAGGATTTAATTTCCATTAAACCTATTGTTGCAGCAATTAAGGAATTTTTTGGATCAAGCCAGTTGTCGCAGTTTATGGATCAGGTAAATCCCCTTGCGGAATTGACCCACAAACGCCGTCTTAACGCCTTAGGCCCCGGCGGTCTTTCCCGTGACAGGGCCGGTTTTGAAGTGCGTGATGTCCATTACACTCACTACGGCAGAATGTGCCCCATAGAAACCCCCGAAGGGCCGAATATCGGTTTGATTGTTTCCCTGGCAAATTATACGCGGGTAAACGAATACGGCTTTTTGGAAACCCCTTACCGTAAAGTAAACAAGGGTGTCGCTTCCTCTGATATTGAATACCTTTCTGCAATGGACGAAGACCGTTTCTATATTGCCCAGGCCTCGGCAAAATTAAACGATGACGGTTCTTTCGGAGAAAATCAGGTTTCATGCCGAAAACAAGGCGACTATGCCATTCGCGGTCATGATGATATTCAGTATATGGATGTTTCCCCAAAACAGATCATCTCTGTTTCCGCATCTCTTATCCCCTTCCTTGAACACGATGATGCCAACCGCGCCCTTATGGGATCGAATATGCAGCGGCAGGCGGTTCCTTTGGTTTTTCCAGAAGCGCCGCGGGTTGGAACAGGAATGGAAAGAAAATGCGCTTATGATTCAGGGGTTCTTGTAAAGGCCGCAAGGAACGGAACCGTTACAAGGGTAACATCACATGATATTACCGTAAAACCGGACAAGCCGGGCGCTGTAAAAAAACTTGCCCAGGCAGTAGTTGACGAAGAAGGGAACGATTTTTATAAACTTGCAAAATTCCAGCGCACCAACCAGGACACTTGTTATAACCAGCGCCCCATTGTAAGGACAGGAGATAAAGTTGTCGCAGGGCAGGTAATTGCCGACGGCCCTGCAACTTATGACGGCGAACTTGCTTTGGGCAGAAATATCCTTGTAGGGTTTATGCCCTGGAACGGTTACAATTATGAAGATTCGATTCTTATTTCACAAAGAATTGTAAAAGAGGATATGTTTACCTCTATTCATATCAAAGAATTCAGCACCGAGATTAGGGAAACAAAATTAGGCCCGGAAAAAATTACCGATGAAATACCGAATGCTTCGGGGAAAAGCCTTGATAACCTAGACAGCGAAGGGGTAATTTGCGTAGGCGCAAAAGTCCGTTCCGGCGATATTCTGGTAGGAAAAGTTACGCCGAAAAGCGAGACCGAAACCACGCCGGAATTCAAACTGCTTAATTCAATTTTTGGTGAAAAGGCAAAAGAAGTCAGGGATTCATCCCTTAGAGTTCCTCACGGGATCGAAGGGACTGTAATTGATATACAAAGGTTAAAGCGCGCTCAAGGCGATGATTTAAATCCCGGTGTCGAGGAAGTTGTAAAAGTGTTAATCGCCACTAAACGCAAACTTCGCGAAGGCGATAAAATGGCGGGGCGCCACGGCAACAAGGGCGTTGTTGCGCGGATACTTCCCGAAGAAGATATGCCTTACATGGAAGACGGCACTCCTCTGGATGTCTGCCTTACTCCGCTGGGCGTTCCTTCCCGTATGAATATAGGCCAGCTTTTGGAAACAGAATTGGGCTGGGCGGGTTCTGTCCTGGATGAATGGTATTCAACGCCGGTATTCGAGTCTCCTTCCACTGAAGATATCGAAAAAAAACTAAAAGAGGCGGGTCTGCCAATTACCAGCAAAATCAAGCTTCGTGACGGAAAGACCGGCGAGCCTTTTATCAATCCTATTTTTTGCGGCATCATCTATTTCTTAAAACTTCATCACCTTGTTGATGATAAAATGCATGCCCGCAGCACCGGCCCCTACTCGCTGGTAACCCAGCAGCCCTTGGGCGGTAAGGCTCAGTTCGGGGGGCAGCGGCTCGGTGAAATGGAAGTTTGGGCATTGGAAGCTTATGGCGCAGCCCATACCTTGCAGGAACTGCTGACAATTAAGTCTGATGATATGACAGGCCGTTCAAAAATTTACGAAGCTATTGTGAAGGGCGAACCTTCTACTACGGCAGGCATTCCCGAATCCTTCAATGTTTTGGTGCAGGAATTACGCGGGCTTGCCCTTGATCTGTCAATTTTAGACGGTAAAAATAAACCGATTCCTCTTACAGAAAAAGATGAGGAATTGATTTCCAAATCGGGAAGTAATTTTTAGGGAGAAAAAAATGCGGGATATTCAGGATTTTGATTCAATACAAATTCGGGTTTCTTCACCGGATACCATCAGAAGCTGGTCTTACGGGGAAGTTAAAAAACCGGAAACCATAAATTACCGTACCTTGCGTCCGGAAAAAGAAGGTCTTTTTTGCGAAAAGATATTTGGAACGACCAAAGAATGGGAATGTTATTGCGGTAAATTTAAATCAATCCGTTACAAGGGCGTTATTTGCGACCGCTGCGGCGTAGAGGTAACTCATTTTAAAGTGCGCCGCGAGCGGATGGGGCATATTGAACTGGCAGCCCCTGTTTCGCATATTTGGTATTACCGTTCAATCCCAAGCAGGATGGGGCTTCTTCTTGATATGCCCATGAAGGACCTTAGGTCGGTTTTGTACTACGAAAAATATGTCGTCATTGATCCTGCCGATACAGACTTAAAAAAAGGGCAACTGCTGTCCGAAGAAGAATATTTTGAAGAACAGGAGCGTTTTAGCGAAAGAATTACCGCAGGCATGGGTGCCGAAGCTATCCGAACTTTGCTGGAAAACCTAAACCTTGATCAAATAGCTATTGAACTTCGCGAAAAAATGATCGAAAAAGGTGTCAAAAGCGACAGGCGACTGCTAAAGCGTATAGAAACTGTCGAAAATTTCCGTCAATCCAAAAACAAACCTGAATGGATGATACTTGATGTAATACCTGTAATTCCTCCGGAACTGCGGCCAATGGTTCAGCTTGACGGCGGCCGTTTTGCCACAAGCGATCTTAATGATCTTTACCGCAGGGTAATAAACAGAAACAACCGCCTAAAAAGGCTGCAAGCGCTTAACGCTCCCGAAATAATTATACGCAATGAAAAGCGGATGCTTCAGGAAGCTGTAGACGCCCTCTTTGATAATTCAAAGAAAAAGAAAGTTGTAAAAGGTTCTTCCAACAGGCCCTTAAAGTCTATAAGCGATATGCTAAAGGGGAAGCAGGGGCGTTTCCGCCAGAACCTTCTCGGCAAACGTGTTGACTATTCAGGCCGTTCGGTAATAACCGTGGGACCGGACCTTAAAATCTGGCAATGCGGGCTTCCTACAAAAATGGCTTTGGAACTTTTTAAACCCTTTATAATGAAAAAACTTGTTGACAAGGATGTCGTTTACAATATCAAGAAAGCCAAAATGCTGGTGGAATCCGAAAGCCCCGAGGTTTTTGCTATTCTTGATGAAGTTGTCAAAGAGCATCCTGTTTTACTGAACAGGGCGCCGACTTTGCACCGCCTGGGGATTCAGGCTTTTGAACCTGTTTTGGTCGAAGGAAAAGCAATTAAACTGCATCCCCTTGTCTGCCATGCTTTTAATGCAGACTTTGACGGGGATCAAATGGCTGTCCATGTTCCCCTTACTCAGGCTGCGCAGATGGAATGTTGGACACTTATGCTGTCTGCAAGAAACCTCTTAAACCCTGCCAACGGAAAAACAATAGTGTTTCCTTCCCAGGATATGGTTTTGGGCATCAATTTTCTTACCCGCATAAAGCCGAACGGCAAAAGGCCGGTTACGGACAGGCCCTGGGAAACAGGCAAAGTAACTTTGAAAAACGAAAAACCCGTCTGCGCCCGATGCTCAAAAGAATTGGCAGAAGGCTGGACAGGCTGTCCGGTTTGCGGAAAATCAGTTGGAGCGGCTCCGTTTTACACATCGGCGGAAGAGTCTTATATGGCAGTAGAAGCCAATTCGCTGGATTGGGGATCTATTATAAGGGTAAAGGCCCCTAAATCTATAGTCTGGGAAAAAACAGGCAAAAAAACAGAGCTTGAAAAAAACGGATATATTGAAACGACCGCCGGAAGGCTCATTTTTAATGAAGAGCTTCCCCCCGAGATTCCTTTTGTAAATTATGAATTAAAGGATAAGGAATTAAGGGCGCTTATTGAATATATTTTTAGCGAAAAAGGTTCATGGATAACTGTTAAAATGCTCGATTCCATTAAAGCCGCAGGGTATCGTTATTCGACACTTTTTGGAGCGACCATCGGTATTGACGATATTGTTGTTCCCGAAGAAAAACATGAAATGATCGAAAAGGCAAATAAAGAAGTTGAAGCAATACAGGGACAGTGGCGCAAAGGGATTATGACCCAGGAAGAACGCTACAATAAAGTTATCGAAGTATGGACAAAAACCAACGAAGACCTTACCAACATAATGATGAAAAGGCTCGAAAAAGACCGTGACGGTTTCAACTCGATCTATACAATGGCAAACTCAGGGGCAAGGGGAAGCCGCAACCAGATACGGCAGCTTGCCGGGATGCGCGGCTTAATGACAAAACCCTCAGGCGACATTATCGAACTGCCTATTCGTTCAAACTTTAAGGAAGGGCTTTCGGTTATCGAGTTCTTTATTTCAACTAACGGCGCACGCAAGGGTCTTGCCGACACTGCCCTTAAAACCGCAGAAGCGGGCTACCTTACCCGCCGCCTTGTGGATATAGCTCAGGATGTGGTTGTAAACGAAGAAGACTGCGGCACTATCAACGGGATAACCTACATGGCAGTCAAAGACGGGGAAGATGTTATTGAGTCCTTAAGCGAGCGGGTTATCGGGCGTTACACGCTGGAACGAGTAAAACATCCTATAACCGGTGAAATGATAGTCGATGTTAACGAAGAAGTAACCAACGAGATTGCCGAAAAAATTGATAAAGCGGAAGTAGAGGCTATAAATCTAAGGACTGTATTAACCTGTGAAGCGAAACACGGCGTTTGCCGTAAATGTTACGGGCGTAATCTTGCGACTAACCGCCCTGTTGACATTGGCGAAGCTGTTGGCACAATTGCAGCCCAGTCCATTGGACAGCCGGGAACGCAGCTTACAATGAGAACCTTCCATGTAGGAGGAATGGCAACCAAGATAAGCGAGGAAAACCGTATTTTCCTTAAGTACCCTGTAATTATAAGGGATGTTGTCGGATCGCATGTAAAGCTGGAAGGCGGGCATTGGCTTTTTACCCGCCGCGGCTATGCAATGGTAAGCAAGGTAATGCAGCAATATAAAATTGAAGCAGGCGATAAAATACTGGTTGAAGACGGAAAACAGATAGTCCACGGAACTCCGGTTATAAAGCGGGGCGGTGAAAATATTGTATCAAATTATATTGCTTACGTGCTGTTAATGAAAGACAAGGATGGAAAAACTTCGTCCCTTTGCCTTGTCGGCCAGGAACAAAAAATTGACATAAGAAACGGTTCTGAATTTATTGTTGAAAAGGGAGCTTTAATCGAGAAAGAAAAAACAATAGCTACATTTGAACCTTTTTCCGACCCGATAATTGCCGAAATGAGCGGGATTGTCAAATACGAGGATATTATTCCCGGAACAACCCTTAAAGAAGAATTTGATGAAGATACCGGCCATACCGAAAAACGTATAACTGAATTTCAGCTTGAAACAAAGCAGCCGCGAATCCACGTAATGGATGATAATGAAAACGAGCTTGTTTCGTACCATCTCCCCGGAGGGGCAATTCTTCAGGTAGAAAACGGCGAAAGAATAAAAGCAGGCCGCACCATCGCAAAAATTCTTAAAGAATCTGCGCGCGCAATGGACATTACTTCCGGCCTTCCCCGTGTAGGGGAATTGTTCGAAGCCCGCAAGCCAAAGAACCCAGCAGAACTTGCCAAGGTTTCCGGAACCGTATTATTTCAGGGCATCGTAAAAGGCAAGCGTAAAATAGTTGTCCGAGATGAATTTGAAAGGGAATTTGCACATTCAATTCCATTGACAAAGAGGCTTTTGGTAAGGGACGGCGATACCGTCGAGGCGGGAGAGTCCCTTTGCGCCGGAGCCATCAATCCGCATGACATACTGCATATACTTGGCGAAACTACGCTTCAGCGATACCTTATGGAAGAAATTCAGCAGGTTTACAGGCTTCAGGGCGTCACAATTAATGACAAGCATATTGGGGTAATTATACGGCAAATGATGCGAAAGGTAGAAATACGCTTTGTCGGGGATACCAGGTTTATCTACGGTCAAATGGTAGACAAATATAAATTCCATGAAGAAAATGCCAGGGTTTTAGCTGAAGGCGGCCAGCCTTCCATTGCCCAGCCTGTTTTCCAGGGAATTACAAAAGCGTCTCTCAATATCGACTCCTTCCTGTCTGCCGCCAGTTTCCAGGAAACAACAAGGGTATTAACCAATGCCGCCATAGCAGGCAGCACCGATTACCTTCGCAGCTTAAAGGAAAATATTATCATTGGGCACCCAATTCCCGCAGGAACCGGCATGAAACGTTACCGCAATATCAAGCTGTTTGACGAAGAGAGCCAGGATCTGGATAAACAAATGCAGGAAATCCTTGATCAGCGAAAAATCGAAGCAGAAATGGTTCCCGAACCCGTTTTGTCAGCCGATATTACCTTGGAAGATACAGACGAAGACTAGGCTCTTGCAAAACTGACCTAATGCCAAACAATGAACACCTTAAAGAATTTGTTCTAGCACGACCGATGCCGTTTTTGGTTTACACTGCTGACTTGGGCGAACCCTAAAGGGTTCCCCAAGCTCAGCACGATCCGCTACTTCACGGCATCGGTCGTGCCATAGCCATGCTTTAGGTGTTCATTGTTTGCCGTTATTTCAGGCTTGCAACGCTTGATGGGGGCGCAAAGCGGGTGGGGCTGAAATCGGAGCAACCCACGCCTTGCGCCCCCACCCGCAATGCAAGCCTTAAATATTTGCAAACAATGAACACCTGAAGCATAGTAATTGCACGACCGATGCCGTAAAATAAGCCCCCTACGCCTTGCGCCCTACCCAAAGCAAGCCTGAAATAATTTCCCGCCTTATGCAATGACAGAAACGGCAGAAAAATATGCTAAGAAACGGCTTTAGTGGAGCAGCAGAAACCCTGCTTAGGACATACGGCTGCCCCAAGTTTAAACAGCCGTCGAGTCCGTAGCAGGGTCGTGTTCATAGAACACGTTGCTGCTGTCCTGCATTAAATAATTTACAGCATATTTTTCTGCTATTGATTAAAGCCTTGCATAAGGCGGGCAATTGTTTAAGTTTTGCGAGAGCCATTAATATTATATACAGGTTTTTTTAAGTCTGATATTATTATTTATGGAAGGAGTATTTATGGAAACTGCAAGCATTGACTACCCGAGGGGAGTCACATTTGAACAGGTTTGGGCGGCACTTAAAGAATCAAGCGCAAAGTTTGAACAGGAAATGAAAGAAAGCAGAGCTGAATTTGACCGGCGGATGGAAGAGACCGACAAAAAATTAGGCAAATTGGGCAACAGATTAGGCGAGTTGGTTGAGCATTTGGTTTCGCCCAACATGGAAGAGAAATTCAACGAATTAGGTTTTGCCTTTACAAGTACATCAACGAATGTGAGAGTAAGAAATTTGGAAGACCCGAATGAATCTTTCGAAATAGATGTTTTTTTGGAAAACGGCGATGTTGCCGTAGCCGTGGAAGTAAAATCCAAACCGGATGCTGATGATGTGAAAGAACATATAGACCGTATGGGAAAACTGCGCCGTCATGCCGATAAAAGGAATGATCGGCGAAAGTTTCATGGAGCAGTAGCCGGCGCCGTGACGAGCGATTCTATACGCAAGTACATTCTAAAGAACGGCTTTTACCTGATAGAGCAGACCGGCGACACTGTAAAGATAAACATCCCCAAAGGCTTTGTCCCTAGAGAATGGTAAGAGAAATTAATTGACTATAATATCAAAATAATGATATAAATTAAAAAGAATATATATTAGGAGTAGATTTATGCCGGCAATAAGGAAAAGTGCAGACCTGCGTAACAAATATGGAGAAATTTCTAATTTTTGCCATGAATATAGAGAACCGATATTTATTACTAAAAATGGTCAAGGAGATTTGGCTGTAATGAGTATTGAAGCATATGAAGAATTGGCTAGCAGATATAAATTATATGATGCTATTCATTTAGGATTGGATCAAATAAAAAATGACGAAATAATATCAGGCTCAGAAATGATGAAAAAAATAAAAAAATATGCCGGTAAATAAATGTATGATTTCGTTTTTTCTAAAATAATGGATTCAGATATAGATTCAAATTACTCATATATTAAAGATAAATTAGAAGCACCAAAGGCTGCAGAAAATTTATATAGTGAATTATATGAAAAAATAAATTCTATATTGGAAAATCCTTACAAAAGACCATTGGTTCAAGATAAATACTTAGCTTCATTGGGAATAAGA
>Ga0099364_10002090_pt1 | contig 32185 bp, 15 predicted proteins | sample TergutTh196P3_FD_73070 | JGI IMG/M metagenome (GOLD analysis project Ga0099364, IMG submission 73070) | Microcerotermes parvus P3 segment gut microbial communities from Pointe-Noire, Republic of the Congo - Th196 P3 | ecosystem: Host-associated > Arthropoda: Insects > Digestive system > Gut ... | reverse complement strand
TTAATATCAGTAGATGCCGAATCAAGTTCAGCATAACAGCATATTACTCTAAAAATAACTCTAATACTCTAAAATTAACTCTATTACTCTAAAAATAACTCTAATAGACTTAAATTAACTCTATTACTCTAAAATTAACTCTAATACTCTAAAAATAACTCTAATAGAGTTATTTTTAGTCTATTAGAGTTAAAACGTTACTAATTTTCTTCTTGTAGTATTTTTTCTACTACTTCTCCTTTCTTGTTTATCAAATAGAAATAATCATCATTATAAAAACCAACTATAGCCCTACCATCTTCAAAAGCATAAACATAATCATATTGTCTTTCTTTCCAGTATTCTTTTCCTTCTTTATCTATAAAGAACATAATACCATCTTTTTCAACAGGAGCCATACCTTCTCTAAAAAAACAAACCGAATAATATTGTCTTTCTTTCCAGTATTCCTTTCCTTTTTTATCTATAAAGAACATAATATCATCTTTATAAACAGGAGCCATACCTTCACTAAAAAACCAAACCGAATAATATTGTCTTTCTTTCCAGTATTCCTTTCCTTTTTTATCTATAAAGAACATGATACCATCTTTCCTAACTCCAGCCATACCTTCACTAAAAAACCAAACCGAATAATATTGTCTTTCTTTCCAGTATTCCTTTCCTTTTTTATCTATAAAGAAGGAAATACTATATTTATAAACAGGAGCCATACCTTCATTAAAACCATAAACCGAATAATATTGTCTTTCTTTCCAGTATTCCTTTCCTTCCTTATCTATAAAGAACCAAATACTATCTTTTTTAACGCCAGCCATACCTTCACTAAACTCCCCAACATCATCATATTTTCCTTCTTTCCAATATTCTTTTCCGTTCTTATCTATAAAGAAGTAATAACCATCTTTTTTAACATCAACCATATCTTCATTAAAATCACCAATCCAATCATATCCTCTTGCTTCCTTTAAACTATCTATATTTAGTTCTGCTTTAAGATTAGCACTAAATAAACACATAGCAACGCTTAAAGCGGCTGCCACAATCCACAATTCTATTTTCATTTTTGATATATTCATAACGTTTAAAATAAGGTTTTTTTATGTAAAAATTATTGTTAAGGTGAAATGTTAGTAACTGCTTTTTAAAATTATATCAATTTCTTCTATTGTTAAATCTGGCTGTTGATATTTCTCTTTTGTGTAATCACCGTAGCCATTTTCATATTGTTGCATAAACTTTACCATTCCTACAGGTCCTAATGCTTCTTTTAGTGCCTGCAAACCTATTTTTCTTATTTCTAACAAATTGTTAATATTAATCGTTTCCTTCATTTTGTAGAATCTCCAATAAGTATTTAAGTGGGTTTATTACTCTTGTTATTAAATTTAATTTTAAACTTGCTCTTTCAAATTTATTATCTGTTGTTAGCAGTATATTTGCACCTGAGTTTTCGGCAATTGCTAAATGAAATTTATCAAGTGTTCTTATGTTCGTAAGTTTAGTTAACTCCTGAACTCGTTTAACGACAATATCTGTGTAGTTAACTTTTTTTGTTATTGTTTGTTCATAAAAGTGTTTTACTTTATCTTTCTTTTCAAAATCAGCAATACTTTCAATTTCAAAATCCAACGCAGCACTACCAATAATTTCATTTTTATTTTGTTTACATTTGGTAATTATTGATAAGATTGCTTCGCTTTCCAAGTGGACTTTTATTTGTGTTTGTTCATCAAATGGACGATTATAGCAACAACAATCTAAATATAATTTCATTTTATACCTTTACAACTAAAAATTCTTGTTTTTGAGTTTTTTAACATTTTTTCATTATTGGTTATATTATTCTCTAAAAACTTTATTATTCTCCTTCTTTTACTATTTCACCTTGTTTATTTATATAAAATATTTTGCCATCTTTTGCAACCACAGCCATACCTTCGTTAAAATAATCAACATAATCATATTGTCTTTCTTTCCAGTATTCCGTTCCTTTCTCGTCTATAAAGAAGTAAATACCATCTTTTGTAACCACAGCCATACCTTCGCTGAAATCACCAACATTATCATATTGTCTTTCTTTCCAGTATTCCTTTCCTTTCTTATCTATAAAGAACCAAATACTATCTTTTTTAACACAAGCCATACCTTCGCTGAAATCACCAACATTATCATATTGTCTTTCTTTCCAGTATTCCTTTCCTTTCTTATCTATAAAGAACCAAATACTATCTTTTTTAACACAAGCCATACCTTCATAAAAATCACCAATCAAATCATATCCTCTTGCTTTTAAATGTTCCTTCCCTTCCTTATCTATAAAAAACCAAATACTATCTTTCTTGACCGGAGCCATACCTTCCTTAAAATCACCAATCCAATAATATCCTCTCGCTACAATTAAACTATCTATATTTAGTTCTGCTTTAAGATTAGCACTAAACAAACACATAGCAACAATTAAAGTGGCTACCACAATCCACAATTCTATTTTCATTTTTGATATATTCATAACGTTTAAAATAAGGTTTTTAAATTTTATATATTTATTTTTTCTCCATATTTATCTATTTGTTCTTTTAATTCAGATGAAGCAGTATTGTAATTAACTACATCAAATTTATATGCAACAGGCAACTTTTCTAATAACATTTTTACTTCTAATACTGTATCAAAATTAATATTTTTACCTTTTAATGCTAAATCAATATCAGAACTATTATACTCATTATTTGCCACTCTACTACCGAAAACAACAACTTCTTCCACCTCATCAATGTCATAAAAAACATTTTTTATCATTGTATAGGTTTCATTATCTAAGCCAAACTGCATATTAGTATTATATTCTTTTAAAAGTTTCGTCTTTAATTCTTTAAATAAAAAATAGTATTGATTAATAATTTTATTTAATATTTCATTCGCATTATTTTCATCGTAAATGTGTGTAGTCATATTTCGTGCTAATAACATTTCAGCCCATATTTTCCCATCTATAATTATATTGTCTTGAAATGCCTGTTTAATCACAGGATTCGGACCTTTGGTATTATATCCGATATGATTCAAATAATCCTGTAAAGTTTTCCACGCAAGTTCAAAAGTATATTCGAAACATTTTATAAGTCCTTGCTGTTCAAGATTTGTATAAGTTTTTTGATTAACGGCGTTTTCCAATTGTGCCAATGCTTTACAAAAACTATCAAATCTTAATTTCCATCTATCTTTGCTTTTCATTTTTAATATATTTATAACATTAAAAATAAGGTTTTTTGTGTAAAAAATAAGGAGATGCGGAAACAAGTTCTGTATGACACATAATTTTTCAAATATATTTCTTATATTTGTGTTATGGGGAAGTATTTTACTATTCTATTTTGGGGTGCTTTTAGTTGTTTTTGGGGTATAAATGTTGCTGCCGATATTACTAAACCTTGCTTGCTAAATCTCATCGAACACTACGAAGATGGTAAATTATTCTACGATAATAACAATTTGCAAAATAAAACTTTCTACTTTGTAAAAAAAAATTGGATAAACAATAACCAAACAATTTATAAATGGAAAGGCGTTCAAAGAAACCAAACAAAAGGAGAAAGTTTTAGTAATCTTAATATATTAGATGCTATTTATTTTCAAGATAATTTGCTCTTAATAGTTGCTAATCAGAACCAAATATATATTACTAATTTTGATAATAAATTATCTAATCAAAAAATTTTTCTTAATACGAATGATAACAAAGCAATTTATTCTCTTGTTAATTATAGTAAAAATAGGTGGATAGGTAGTTATAAAAATGATAAATTGTTTTTTATTTGCGACAATAATTTATTTCAAATGAAAAATAACATTATTACTACTATTGCTGATAATATTTTAAGTTGCAAGGTTTTGGATAATGATGATTATATTTTGGCTTATATAGAGGATAAAAATGATGTTGGATTGCTTTATTTACTTGATACTATGGGAAATAGACATTACATTGCTCGCCTGCCAATTACTGAATATAATAATATACATTTTGCTTATAACTATCTAATTATTAGTAATTCTATCTCTAATAACAGTAATATTTTTATAAATGTTGTGGATATTAATACTAAAACTATTATTGAATCTGATTGGATAAATACTAATAAAAGTCGCTTCACTACTAATGAAATAAAGCATAATACTTTAATATCGGAACATACTTCCGTTTTAGATAATAACCTTTATTTTATAAAAGATAATAATGGTTTTGCGTTATATAAAGTTGCTGCAAATTATTTTTCTGATACCAGTAAATACATAAAAACTAATCTACCTTCTACGCTATATAATCCAAAAAAACTTATCTGCACAAATAATAAATTATTTGTTTTTTTTGATTATCATTTAATGATATTTGATGAAAATTTGCGAGAATTATTGCTAAACGATTTTGATTATAGTGTTATAGATGGAGATTTTAGTATTGATGTTTATGATAATTATTTTGTGCTATTAGGTGCTAATAATTCATATATTTATGAACTAAAGCCGAACAATTTTTATTTACTAAATAAATATATAAAATTAACTTATAGATATGCTATTCCTTTATCACTAATGCTTTTAAGTTTTATATTATACAGGAAATATAGAAACCAAAAGCGTCTATTAGATGTAATTGTGGACTTACCTTCATCGGGCTTTTTGTTTATAGTAAATAGGGTAGGAAAACTAATAAAAATAAATGCAGGCGGAAAGCAACTACTTGGTTTAGCAGATAATATGACAATGAAAAAACATTTCGCATATTATTGCAATTTAGCACACACACATCAAATAAATGATTTAATAGAATTAGGACTAAAAAATAAATATTCGCTACAACAAAAAATAAATATAATTGAAAATAATACAAACACCTCAACCGAATGGCTATGCTCACTAATACCACTAAATAACATAACAGGAATGTTTAAAGGTATAATGCTAACAGGGGTAGATATAACAGAAGCATTAGAAAAGCAACTGCTAACAAACTGGGCTCAACTTGCCCACGATATGCAAACTAATTTATCAACAATACGATTAAACGCCGAACAACTTGATTTAACTACCAAAATAGATATTAATAGACAAAATAAGATATTGCACCAAGTATCTATATTAGTTCACAGAATTAAAGATATAGTTACAGTAGGTAGAGATGATAAATTAGAACTAATAAATACTAATTCTGTCAGTTTTTGTAATGAAATACTAAATGAATTTGATGCCAATATGTTTTCTAATATCAATTTTAAGATGGAATTAACCGATTTTAATTTTCTTTGCGACAGACCTAAATTATTGCGTGCAATTAGAAATGCAGTAGAGAATGCTATAAAATATATGAAAAATAAAGCAGGAACAATAACTATAAGTTGTAGCAAAGACATACATAATATCACAATATCGGTGCGTGATACAGGTATAGGAATGGACGAAGGCACAAAGAAAAAAATCTTTACACCATTTTATTCTACAGCACGCCAATTCGGTGGTCACGGCATCGGCACAATGATAATGCAACGAGTAATAGAGCAACACGGAGGCAAGTTAATCATAGAATCTCAACTTAACGTAGGAACAGAAATACTATTTATTATCCCCGATTTAGCAAGAAGAAAAATGTAAATACAAAAAATGGGATTCCAAAACGAGTTCGGAATGAAATTTTTAGAGGTTGTCATAAATAAATCATTTTGCAAATACTATATTTAATAACTTATATATTAATCTTGCTATTGTAAAATCGGTATGAAAAATAGTTGACACAGGAGATAGTTCTACTACATCAAAACCAATAATTTTTTTTCCACTTTCTCTAATTTGCCTAAATATCTCTAATGTTTCATTATATAAAAAACCATCAGGTTCAGGTGTCCCTGTTGTTGGAATTAAAGAAGGATCAAAATAGTCAACATCAAAAGTAATATATATCTCATCTTCCAACACAGAAGCAATTTTCTTTTGCCAATCTGTCCCGTGCAATCCTCTTCTAATAGCAGATGCGTAAAAAGTGTTAATTTTATTTTCTTTTATAAAAATACTTTCTTCTATACACTGCGCCCTTATACCTACTTGCACTATTTTTTCAGCAGGAAAAAACTCTACAACCCGAGACATAAATGATGCATGGGAATATTTTGAACCTTGATATTCATCACGTAAATCAGAATGTGCATCAAAATGTAGCAAACTCATAGAAGGATATTTTTTGAAATGTGATTTAATCGGAGCAATAGAAATAGTATGTTCGCCCCCAAGTGTTACGACAAATTTATCATCGGCAAGTAATTTATCTATTTCGCTTCCCACCTTCGATAACATTTCAGAATCATAGCAATTGGTTATATTTAGCGGTTCTAATGTAGCAATTTTTTCTGAAAAACATATTTCGGTGCCAAACTCGTCATCATAAAATTCAACATAACCACTTGCTTCTATTATTGATGCAGGGGCATTAGAAGTGCCTCCACCATAACTTACTGTATGCTCGTAAGGAACAGATACAATTACTATTTTGGAGTCATTGTAATTAGAAAATTCTTCTTCTATTGCTAAAAAATTTTTTATACTATTTAGTGTTTTCATACTCATATTTTTGTTGGTAATTAGCAGTATAAAATTAAAGATAAAATTATATAACCTCTAAAAACAAAAAAAATGTCATTTTTGTTATACCGAACTTATTTCGGCATCTACTTGTTTTATGCAAAGAAATGCCGAAACAAATTCAGCATAACGTTCTATAAGTTATGCTATATTTTCCAAGTAAATCCTATTGTAATTTTTTCAAACGCTTGTAATTTTTTACTTTGCTTTGCATCATATAAGGCATTGATTATAAGATGACTTGAAATAAGTTTGTTAATTTGAAACGATGTCATAGTTTCTAAATTCCAAAACGACTCTTTCAAAAATGCTTGCCCATATTTATAAAAGTTTTCAAGTTTTACAGCAGCAGTTATATTAGTATCTAAATTTCCTTTCCAAGCGATTTTAAAATAATTACCAAACTCAATAGAATTTTCCAATTTTATCCTAAAATTACCACCAAAATCAAACGTTCCCTCTGTTCTTATAAAAGACGACCTAAGAGTAATTGGGTTATTTTGGATGCTTAAATCACCACTAATAAAATTAATTCCCAATGCAGCAAGCAAATACGTAGAACTTAAATCAAAACGAGATTTTAAATCTGCTGTGCCATTAAAGTAAAAATTATCTAAAAGTTTTTGATTTGCAGATGAGTTAGCCGATATTTTATCTTCTTGTGTCATCCACTTATCAGTGGAATTATAAGCAGTTCCTATTGCTGCTTCAACATTGTTTATTAGTTTAAAAGTAGAATCATCTGACATATTATTATAACTACCGATAAAACGAACCGAACCCGAAACATAATTAGAACCCGTTCCTTCCCAATTATTATACAACATTTCTTCAAATTGAATCAAAACCTTCTGGTCTATAATCCAATCAAAACAAAAAAGAAAACCACTGTTTAATAACAAGAATGAAAAAATAAGAATCTTTGTTTTTATCATAAAAAATACATTTAAAACAGCAAAAATACGTTTTTTTATTAAAAAAAACATATTTTTGCGATATGAAAAGTTTTACAAAAAATAATTTATTTGTTATTGCATTATTAATGCTTGTTAATATTAAAGTTTTTTCTGCTGCTCCTATATTTTTTTATAGCACAGAAAATTTTCCTACTGTAAATGTTAAGTTTATGTTGGTGGATAATAGTAATAGAGTCGTCACCAATTTAAGCCAATCCACAGCAGGAATTAACTTTTTAGATAACAATGTTTCAATGAATATAACGTCATTTAATACTTCTGCACCTCCCGTAGATAAAGCATCAACAGTTATTGCTTTCGATTTATCTATATCCGGCAGGACAGATAATCCTGATGAGTTCGGATATGCCAAAGATATAATTAATAACGTTATTAGTTATTTGGACCCTGCACAATGCAAAGTTGCATTAATTTCTGTATCAAGTATCCCAAGTATAGAAGCAGATTTTACGGCTTCTATGACAGATATTTCGGGACTGGTGGGTGGTTTTTCTGTCCGAAGTTTTGGCAATTTATATAGAGGTATAACATTAGCAAATACAGGAGCATTAGCCGTTTTAGAAAATGAAACAAATACTAATAAATCTATTTTGTTAGTGACACAAGGAATAATTAGTGCTGATGAACGAGATTTAATTATAGCAAAGGCAAAAGAGAATAATGCTAAAATAAATATACTTTATATTAGCAAAACAATTCCGTCTAATATAAGAAAAATAGCAGAAGAAACAGGTGGGTATTGCATAAATAAAGAAATGATGGATAAAATAGGATTGCCTATCTTTTCAAGCATTGCAAAATTATCCGAGGGATATACACCATATAGTTTAACTGCAAATGGAATTGTAAATTGTGACGGGAAACATAATTTTAGATTAAATACTAATAACTATGGTTCTAATGATTTTAGTGTTGAAATTGATAATATTTTACTAACTAAAATCGAAACAAATCCCCAAACTTTAGAATTTCCTTTTGTAAAACCAACTACAAATAAAACTGATTCTGTAACAATTTATTCACGAAATACGGACTTAACAATCAATGCAATATATACAGATAATTCATCTTTTACTATAAGCGGACTACCAAGTTTTCCTTATAATTTGAAAAAGGATGATAGTTTAAAATTAAAAATTTCTTTTTCACCTGTAGATTCATGTATTTCGTTTTCAAGGTTGCTAATTGTATCCAATGCGTGTAATTATGATACACTTTTTATGACAGGCGGCTATCCTAATGTTGCTCCTCGCACTCCTACAATAAAAATTATTAACCCAAAATGTAATGACGTTTTAATAATAGGAGATACAATAGAAATAGAATGGAACGGAGTATTGCCCACTGATGTGGTTAGTTTGTTCAGTGGAAAACTCACTCCAACAGATACAACCGCAGACACAATTGCAAGAAATGTTGTCGGATTAAAACATAAATATGCTATTGAAGATAATGGAAAAGAAGATAGTATTAAATTTTTTATAAAACAAAATTGGCCCAATAATATAGGAAAAACATTAGATTTTAAGCACGATGCTCCTGTTCTTTCTGCGTATTGGAACAATTACCAAGATAGGATTGTTACAACGGATAATGATAATTTTTTAACTATTTGGAATGCTAATACAGGTGCTAAAATACATACTTTTCCTAAATTTAGCAAGACATTAAGACACGCAAAATATGCTCCAAATAACTCTATTAATGATACTTATATTGGTGTTCCTTGTTATGATAGTTGTGTTTATTTTTTCGATGCTAATGATTTTTCTACTTATTGGCGATATAAAACAAGTGTAGAGAGAGTTCATTCAATAGAATTTTCTCCTGATGGAAAATATGCAGTAATAGGATTAGAAAATGGAATGTTTGAACTATTAGATATAGAGAAAAGGACCAGTATATTGAGAAAGTATTCAAATGATGAAACTTGTCTGTTTTCTGTGTTTCACCCAACGAAACAAGAAATAATGACTATATCTAATTATGCGGGAGTTATAAGATTCTTTAACTTTGATGGCGAACCATTAGATACAATAGATGTTAAACAAGGCTACAAATCTGTAAGTGCTGAACATGTATGTTATAATCCTTATGGTAACCTTGTGCTTTTTACAAATATGAGCGTATCTACTGCAGATTTAATAGATAGAGCAACTGGCGAAATTCTTTACTCTATAGTGCATCCAAAAGAAGACACAAACTCTGGCACTATATATTATTCTGCGTTCTTTTATTCTGACCCCAATTCTTTTGGAGGTTTATCCGATTGTATCCTAACGTCTTGTGAGGATGCTACTATTCGTAGATGGAATATTTCAGATGGCTCGCCAACGGATGTAGACCATATATTTGCTGAACATAAAGGACCTGTCAATACAGCAATGTTAAGTAAAGATGGCTGGCGGCTATTAAGTTCGTCTGCTGATTCTACAGCAAAGATATGGAATCTTAATCAAAAAACGCTTCAATCCGATACTACTTGTATGTTTCGTATTGCTTACGCAAGAGGAAATGTTGTAGATACATTGGATTTAGGTAATGCTTTTCAAAGTGAAATTATAATTAAAACATTTGAATCCGCTTATGCAAATATATGTGATTTTAATTATAATATAAAAGCAATTAGAATTGTCGGCGACAATCCTGCAGATTTTTTATTAGTAGATGAGTTTGACTTTCCGATGAACATTAATGAAGCAGGAAAAATTGATTTTAATATAGCATTCCGACCTACTGAACAGGGTACAAGAAATGCTAAAATACAAATAATTATTCCTAATGATACTTTATATATTCATTTAGTAGGCGTAGGTTTGAATATAGGATTGCGACCTTTATGTGAGTTAATTGACTTCCGTGACGTATTTATAGACGACTATAAAGACACTTTGCTCCCAATAGCAGTTAATATATCCGATAATATTATTACTATTACGAATATATATTTAACTGGACCACAAAAAGCCAATTTCAAATTTATAACAGATAATACAGGGGTTAGTTTGTATCCAAACGATACTTTATTTTCAGAAATTCGTTTCTTCCCACTTACAACAGGTAGAAAAAATGCTGTTATGAATATCCAACATACTTATCATTTACACCCTTTAAGTTTTAACGTTATGGGGAAAGGTATGCCTATTGTAAATGATACCATTCAAATAACTATAAATAATTTTACAGGTGAGCAGGGACAAATAATAAATTGCCCTATTGCGATGAATACATTAACACACAATAATAATATTGCCGATTTAAATGAAATTATTTTTTCCATTGTATATAACTCAACGCTTATATATCCTATGACATATTCTAATGAAGTCCGAATATCTAATACTAATTTACTTAATAATGGATATAGTATTACTGATATTACTATCCCTTATAAACCAGGACAGCAAAGAATAGATGGATTGCAATTTGTAGGACTTTTAGGAAACGACACAACTACAAATATACAAATTGTAAATACTAAAACTATTAGTTATTTGCGTTATTATGTTGCAGGAAACACTTCTATATTCAATTTAATAAACAACTGTAATGCAGGCGGCACACGACTATTCGATGAAAACGGAAAATTAGCCCTTAACCAAAATGTTCCTAATCCGAGTGTTAATGAAACAAAAATAGATTTTGAATTGTTAGAAAATGGTTATGCTTCGCTTGATATTTACGACATTGCAGGCAAACATATTATAAATGTTTTTGCTGAACACAAACAAAAAGGTAGTTATTCTATAACACTGGATACAAAAGCATTGCTTCCTGGCATTTATTATTACATTTTATACAATGCCCGACAGCAAAAAATACAATCTATGCTCGTCGAGTGATATTTAGATGGTGTAGTGATGAATATTAATATATTTTGTAATACTTTTTTGTTATTGCCGAAATAAGTTCGGCATAACAGCATTGTTTTATTTTTAAATTTAAAAACGTATTTTTGTATTTAATATTGTGTTAATAATTCCGAAGGAAAGATATAGGTCGTATTTCTAAATGTAGTTTTTGAAAATGAATATTCAATGATAAGAATCCAAATAAAAATGAAAAAGATATTCTGTAAATTGTATCTATGTCTTTTGCTATTGCTTGTTTTTAATGTCAGCGGACTATTAGCAAATAGTAATACTTATGCGTATAATACGTATAATTGGAATAGCAAATATGTGCTTATTTACTCGGGTGCTTATTTTTATTTTTTATCGACAACTCTTACAGAATTTTATGCACAACTATTAGATACTAATTCATTTCTATATGCACAAAACTTGTATGCTCAAAACCTTAATACAAACAATAATGACGAGCAATTTGATTATATAGAAGACCTTAATTTTGTGGATAAATCAATTTATGAAGAACATCAATATACAAGACCGAAATTCATTTTTCTTAAACCGCCATTAGTAGAATTAAAATATAGAGAAAATGAGTATAACCGAGTTAATCCTGATGACCATCCCGTGCAAAACGCTTATATATTAGATTCAGCCGCTTACATTAATGATAAAGAATTAATGTATATAAATTATGAATGGGTGAGTTCTAAAAAAGTAGATGTTAAAAAAGTTGCTCCGCCACCAACACCACCTACTACTCCGCCAGGCAGAGGAACACCTCCAGCTACTACTCCGCCGACTCCACCTACGCCAGAACCTAAAGAAATTGATAGCAATATGATATATTTAACACCACCATTAACAATGGAATTAGATAAATATCTCGCATTAAGAAAACAAAATATACAAAAAAATATATACGACTCGCTAATTAAAACTTATGATACCAAAAAAGCAATGTCAAGAAGTGATTTAGCATTTCTGATGGGACAATCAGCAGGACTATCTATACCTTTGCCACCTAATCCTGTGCTAAATATTTTTGGAAAGCCCGAATTAGCAATTAATATAAATGGAACTGTTAATGTTACGGTTGGATGGCGATGGAGTTTTCAAAACTTATCTACAGCCGCAACAGGCGGACAATTACAATCATCTCCGATATTCCGCCAAGATGCAAGAATAAATGTAAATGCAAGAATCGGCGATAAATTAAAGTTTAATATAGATCATAATACAAGGGCACTTTTTAACTTCGACCAAAAGTTTAAAATAGGGTATGAAGGGTACGAAGACGATATTATAAAGAAAGTAGAAATAGGAAATGTAATGTTTGAAACAAACTCGCAACTTATTAATGCTGCATCTGAATTATTTGGTGTGGGTGCAAAATTTCAATTCGGACCATTATTTTTGACCACAGTCATTAGCCAAAAGAAAGGACGCAAAAATTATGTTGATGTCCGTGGTGGTGCATCAAAACAAGAATTCCAAATAAAAGTGTGGAACTACGCTCCAAACCACTTTTTCGTAGATACTGCATATAAAAAAATATATAATGACTATTACAAATATAGCACACCCATAATCCCAAAAGACGCTTCTAATATGAGAATAAAACAAATACAAGTATGGGAAGCTTCAACCGACCTACGTAATCCACATATCTCCGCCGGCGTTGCTGTCTCTGATTTGCCACCAATAAGAAGAAAAATGGGCGAAAATTATGACGATGCTCTACGAAAATTGCCGCTAAAAACGGGCTTCGTTGAACGTGGTAGATTCCAATTATTAGATTCGCACCAATACTACGTAGATTATAATTTAGGAACTATTACTTTCCGCAATTTCAGACAAGATAGATTATATGCTGTTTCGTATCGCATGGAAGGGGCTACAGCAGATACTTTAGACGATGAAACAGTAGGTGAGTTCAGCAACCAAGTCGCACTCGGCGATACTATACTATTACGACTTTTATATAGACCTAATTTATTGCCGTCATACAAAGATCTATGGGACAGACAAATGAAAAATAGATATAATATCGGAGCATCTAATATCAACCTTGCCGACACTAAAATTGAAATATGGTACACAAGAAAATCTAACGACTCAACTGAACAACTCGACGGAGCAGACAGAAAAATAGTAACTATGTTAGGAGTAGATAGAGTGACAAACTCCACCGGAAGCGAACCACCTGACGGACTATTCGACATCAATAATAAAGCGTTTATTAACACCGAACTCGGCTTTATTTCATTCCCACACGCCGAACCCTTCGGCAACGGATTAGTGGAATACTTTGAAAGTATTGGTAATAAAGATTTAGCCAATCAGTATGTTTTCAGGCAAATTTACGATACTACGATGGATATTGCTCGCAGAAATACTGCTAAAGACAGATTTATTATTGTCGGCGAAATGAGTGGCAGACAAACAAATACTATCTCGCTCGGGGCTTATAATCTCTCGCCCGGAAGCGTCAGAGTTAAACTCGACGGAAGGCAACTGAGAGAATACGATGATTTCACCATCGATTATGCTATGGGACGCCTTACTATTAGAGACCCGCGAGCAATGTATCCTAACGCTAATTTGCAGATTGAATACGAACAAAAGGACGTTTTTACTACTTCTACTAAAACTTTTATCGGAATACGTGCCGATTATGAAATGTTTCGCAACCGACTGATGAACGCTACAATTGGTGCTACTGCTGTCCGTTATTCGCAAGCAATTTTATCTGACCGAGCTATGCTCGCAGATGAACCCATTGCTAATAATATGCTCGGCGTTGATCTTAAATTTAACTCCGATGCTCCTTTTCTTACTGAATTGCTTGATAAATTGCCATTTTATGATACTAAAACCCCATCATCTATTAATTTTAATGCTGAATGGGCTATGGTTATGCCTACGCCTAATCGTATTAAATCTGAAATCCCTGAAGATAATAACTCCCCTGTTGCCGAAGTCGATAACTTTGAAGCAGTCACTCGAACCACTTCTCTCGGACTCTCTTATTTAACTTGGAAGCACTCCGCTCCACCTGAAGATAGTTCCCTGTATCTGCCACATATTTATCAACCAATCGCAGCCGAATTATATGGTGAAGCAGGAAACGCCGTAGTCCAAGAAGCACAAATGTATAGAGGGAGAATGTTTTGGTGGCAATACTCGTATCCACGTATCCCTTATACGGAACCGTATCCTGATTATAGAGCATATCAAAGTGGTACTAATAATACTATTAATGCACTATACATACATTTCGACCCTAATTACAGAGGCATTTATAATAAGAATGCAGAGTTTTTGGATGATGGCAACCCGTATTTCGACAATAATAATGTGTTTGCACTACAACCCGAAAATAGACGAAAAATATGGGGCGGTATGCAAAGAATGTTAAATTCGTCATCGGTTAATTTTGATGCTGAAAATGTAGAGTTTTTAGATATAATGATTAGATTTTATCACGATGGTGGAAATACCGACTTAAGAAATGCTAAAATCTACCTTGATTTAGGAATGATTTCTGAAGATATAATTCCGAACGGATATAATGATACCGAAGATGGTATAACTGATGAAAATCCACTCGTTAATGGAATTATTGATATTGGTGAGGACGTTGGTATTGACGCACACGATGATGAATATGAACGTGCAACATATCCGTTCCCATTAAATGAAGAGAACGACCCTGCAAGAGATAATTTTGCATTTAATTTTAATAAAAATGATTATGATAGAGGTCCTGCTGATTACATTAACTATAATAATTTTGAAAACAATGCAGGAACAGATATGTATGTTTTTCCTGACGAAGAAAAATATACACAAACATTTTCAACAGATAATTCTTACTATACATACGAATTAAATTTAAATCTTAATTCTACAGATAATCCGCAAATAGTAGGTGGTAACCCTGATGCAGGATGGTATCAATTTAGAATACCAATAAGAAAACCAACTTCCAAAGTCGGCGACCCACAATTTAGTAATATGCAATATATTAGATTTAGAGTTTCGGGGGGCGTGGTTGCTGTTACTATTGCTGATTGGAAACTATTAGGTAATTATTGGAGACAAGATGCAAACTTCGAAAAAAATGTTGTGCCTGACGATAGCGTTATGCAAGTAAGTTATGTGAACTTATGGGAAAATAGTGGTTCGCCTGATTACTATGTTATGCCACCGGGAGTGCAAGCACCAAGGCAAGTAGGTAGTTTAGATTATAGTTTTGATAGTAGAACAAATGAGCAATCATTAAGTATAGCGGTGAAAAACTTATTATGGGGCGAAGAACGTATGGCTGTAAAGATATTTTACGATTTAGATTTCTTTAATTACAAAAAATTAAAATACTTCGTTCACGGCGATGGTTCTATGCCGATGACACTAACATCTATTAGTGGAAAGCCGAGAGCATATTCATTTATAAGATTTGGTTTAGATAGTGGAAACTATTATGAATTCCGCCAGCCATTAACAAGTGGATGGCAATCCGTAGAAATTAACTTAACCGATTTAACTTCTATTAAGCAAATCCGTGATACAATGATGTTAGGAGAAAGAGCCGTATTTCCAGTTCCCGGCAATCCAAATGCTCATTATGCTATTAAAGGTAATCCGATATTAACAAGAATACGTTTCGTTGGTTTAGGTATAGCAAATGAGAGTGATAATTTCCAAGAATTAACTACTACTGCTTGGTTTAATGAGTTGCGTCTTCTTGACCCTGAGGCAAGTAATGATTGGGCGGGAATAGTTAATTTTAGTGCCACTTTAGCAGATTTAGGGTCTATAAGTGCGGCATTTAACAACTATGAGCCGAATTTTCACAGGGTGGAGGAACGCTACGGGAATAGAAATAGAAGTAGCGATTGGAATGTGAACCTAATGGGAAATTTAGAGAAATTTGCTCCGAAAAGCTTCAAAGAAATGCGATTGCCACTCAGTTATAGCCACCAAGAAATAATGGAAAAACCTAAATATGTTGCCAATAACGATATAGAATTAAAAAGTGCAGCAAATAATATCTACCAACAGGTCTTACAGCAAGGAGGAAGCCCGTTAGAAGCCGAAAGAGAAGCAAATAACCTTAAAAAAAGAAGTAGTAGTTTGTCTGTGCAGGACGCTTGGGCAATAAGCGGTGCAAAACTCGGTATTCCCGTCCAGCACTGGCTCGTGAACCAAACCATCAACAGAGTTACAACCAGTTATAGTTATAGCCAGATATTTGAACGTAGTAGTATTTATGAAGAGCGTTTTAACTGGGTTTGGCGTTTAGGACTGAATTATAACCTTCCAATACCCGACCTATTAGTGTATAAGCCCCTAACTTCAGCAAGCGAAAATGCATTTTTTGTTGGTAGTTGGAAAGATTGGAAGTTAAACTTTTTGCCGTCCAACCTTACTTTATCCCTTGATATGCAGCGCCGCCGTCAAACCGAACAACTACGCCAAGAAGGTGCAATTAGCCCCATCATTAGAGAGTTTTATGCCAATAGGCAAGCATCTATAAGTTGGAAATTAAGCACAAATGGTCCGCTAAGCACGTCCATCGACTATAATTTTATGACAGGTAGCACATTAGTTCCTTTCGAAGTAAATGAACTCGGTCGGCAAAAAACAGCATCGGAGTTAAGTAAAGATATATTTTTTACAAATAACCGACTTATAGAATTCGGCTTCAACACCGACCATCAACAAAATGTAAATGTCAATTTTAAGCCACTACTTCCTAATATTTTTTCTATTAATAAGTTTGTTGATATTACGGCAAGTTATACAAGTAATTATAGATGGCGCGACCCTTTGCAAAGCGAGGAAGAGTTGAAAGATGCAAGCAGAAGCGCAAGCGTAAATAGTGCTGCAAAAGTGGGTTTGATATTAAGATGGAAAGATATCGGGAATAATATATTCGGTGTCAGAAAAAGTTCTCCGCCACCAAAAACTCCACCAAGAGGCGGAACGCCGTCACCAACTCCTCCACCTACTAATGATAGGACAGGCATTTTAGGGAATGTATTTAGTGTTGTGCAAGCAGTGTTTTTCGATTGGGATAGAGTTAATTTTAACTTTAATAATACAAGTGCTTCGGCTAATATGGGCGTTTTCGGTGGGACGGGATTAGATAACTTTTTAGGGCGAGGATTGACGTTTAGAGAAAGTCAATTGCATAGAGGACCGAATTTTGCATACCAGATGGGCTTTATTAGTAATCCGCACGGAAGTTGGCGGATGAATAGTTTCGGCAATTTCGAAACAGAGCCAGGATTACGTCCCCCTAATAGCGTATTTCAAGACAATTATAATGAGATAAATAATTTAGAAATTAAAACTAATCGCCAGTTATGGGCGGGTGCAACTATTGATTTAAATTGGAAAATGGCTTTGCAATATAATAAAAATATGACAATAGATACCGAGGCAGATAGCATTGTAACTTATAGCAATATCTTAACGCAAGATAATTTAAATAGAACATTTTTAAGTGTTCCGAACTTTTTTGGATTGAACTTATTCGGCAACCCGGTTGAGCAAATAGTTGATATATTCGAACAAAAAAGAGCAGTATTAGAAGCACAAGGATTAGATGAATTAACCTTAAATGAAAAAGTGCATTTAGCATTAAGTGAAGCATTTTATGAAGGTTTAGAAGCATTTAGTATAACAAAAGGAAGATTAGCAAAGAACCTTCCTGCCGTGAATTGGACCTTCAAATGGGAAGGATTAGAAAAGTTTCCACTATGGTCTGATTATGTTAGAAGGATGAATATAGAACATAATTATACTTCAACTTATGTAGAAGTAGGACAAACAACAGATTTAGGACGTGTTGTCCAAACACAATCTATGCAAAGTGGTTTTAGTCCCTTGTTCGGCGTTTCTGCAAGTTTCGATGAAAAAATTATGAAAGGTATTTTAACTGCAAGTATTAAATGGAGCGAGACCAGTAATTATAGTGCAACCACAGCAAGTGGTGCTATAATTAGTTTGCAACGAACTACCGATATTACTGCTAATGCAAGTTATGTTATGAAACAATTTAGCATTCCATTTTTAGGATTTAATCTGAAAAATGATTTTGAAATTGCGTTTTTATTTACTTTTAAGAAAAATAATACAGGAACTTTTGACGTTCTTGATACTAAAAGTTATAGCGGCGATAATGCTGCAGGAGGACGAACATTAACAGGAAACACACAAATTATTTTAGAACCATCAGCACGTTATGTAATTAGTCAAATGTTTACAGCGAGATTGTTTTTCAGATACGAGGGAACATTTAACGAAGGTGCTGCTAATCCTGGCTACCACAACACCCAAATCGGTCTTGACATTAGCATTAATATCTCAGGCGGCAGGTAGAAAAAAGCAAATGGACTACTAAAAATACTATAAAGTGCTTGATAAAGCATCCCACATTTTATATTTTAGTTCTTCTATATTAGTTCCCATAATGGATGATATATAAAAAATAGGGGTATCGGAACATTTGAATTTAAGTTTTTTCACATCTTTTAATTGCTCGTCAGTAAGTCCGTCTATTCTGCTTAAACAGATGATTTGTTTTTTTTGAAGCATAGCAGTATTATATTTTTTCAGTTCAGTTTTTAATAATTCATAATCCTCCACAGGTGTCGCAGACATTGAATCAATTAAAAACACTAATACTTGAGTTCTCTCTATATGCCGCAAAAATTGGATACCTAATCCTTTCCCTTCGCTTGCACCTTCTATTACACCAGGTATATCCGCCACAGCAAAACTCTTATAGTTTTCTACTCGGACTATACCTATATTTGGAACAAGTGTAGTAAATGGATAATCTGCTATTTTAGGTTTGGCAGCAGAAATTACACTAATCAAGGTAGATTTTCCAACATTAGGCAACCCAACTAATCCGACATTTGCAATAAGTTTTAATTCCAAATTAAGATTCTTTTTATCGCCTTCTAAACCTGGATTAGCATACCTTGGCGATTGATTTGTTGGAGTAGTAAACATAGCATTCCCAAAGCCACCATTACCGCCTTTTGCAACTACATATTGCATATCATCTTTAGATAAATCTGCAATTTCTTCATCAGTATCATAATTAAAAATAATCGTTCCAACGGGAACTTTAAGAATTAAATTATTCCCATCTTTACCTGAACATTTATTTTTTCCGCCTTGTTGTCCATTTTCAGCGTTATAATATTTGTGGTAGCGAAAATCTAACAGGGTAGTTAAATGTGAATCAGCAACAAAAATAACATCACCGCCTTTTCCACCATTTCCTCCATCGGGACCACCTTTAGGAACATATTTCTCTCTTCGGAAACTAATATGTCCGTCTCCGCCTTTTCCTGCTTGCACTGATATTTGAGCATTATCTATAAATTTCATAAATGTTTTTGTTGTAAAATACGCTTATTTTTTCTTATTCCTCTAAAAATAACTCGTTTCCTCTTAATTTAACGCGTTTCGCGTCATTTTAATGCGTTTCGCGTTAATTTAATGCGTTTCGCGTCAATTTAATGCGTTTCGCGTCAATTTAATGCGTTTCGCCTTAAAACGTTACTAATTTCCCTTAAAACGTTACTAATTCCGTTTTATCCTGCCTAAACGAGTTTAGCATCCCCTATTTTTATCACGGGGGCAAGCCCCCGTGATAAATAATCGTTATTTTAACACAGGGATTCATCCCTGTGCTTTATAACAGCATTTAACTACCATTTGCCGCTGAATTTCAAACTAACCTCAAAATCTTTAGCATTCTTATTAAATGCCGAATTATTAACGTCAGTAGTTTTAGAAAATTGGAACAAAACACTATTTAACTGCTTCGTATCAAAATAAAAAGGAACATCTAAAGATAAATTGTAATTAGACGCAATATCATCAATCTTGCTACCAAAAGTCCATGTAGCAAAATCTGATATCGCTCCCGTGATAAAAATATTCGTAGAGAAGTCCTTATCGTCTAATTGCATATTTACGCTTTGAATAATGTTAGTAGTTTGGAAAATATCAGTTAAAGCCTTGGATGCATATTGCGAAATGATTAAGTTTTGTATATTGCTCTCGCCGAGCAAATTGCTGTTAATATCATTATATCCTTTGACAATGCCGCGTGTTAGTGCGTTAAAGGCATCGGCTTGTATTTGCTGTTTATCACCTGTAATAATATTTCCGTTAATGGCGTAATTTAGGTCAATTATAGGTTTATCGGGCGTTCCTTTGATAGTAACAAACACGGAGTAATTTACAGGATAATCGCCGCTTGTTTTACCTTTATATTCGGCTGATAAATCTAAAGTAGGGTGCGATATTCTTGCAGTAGGGAATGCAATCGTTCCTTTGGCGGACATTGTTTTATATATCTGTAGCGTAGAACCATCTAATATTTGCAGTTCGCTTCCGAATATTTTGGCTTCGTCGGATGTTCTTAATTTTTGATAAGTAATTGGCGAGTTTGGTTCTTTAGTTCCGACGCGAGCAAATATATTTCCTATATTTCCAAGTTCAAGCAAAATAGTAAATCTGTTAATTTTAATATTAAGGTCTATATTTAGCAAATCAACAAAACTATTTTGTAAAGAAGTAGCATCAATAAAAATAGAATCATTATTAGCATTGTGGCTAATTATATTTTCTTTATTTATGTAATTGAATTTAGTATCTCTTTTAACTGTGGAATTATTTAGAACTTGTGGCATTTTAAGTTCTGCGTTATTAACACTAATAGACCCCGATAAGTTTGGCTCATTTATAGTTCCAAATATATGTAATGGCTTTTCATTAGTAGAAATAATCATTTTGCCGTATAAACTTGGCATACTTGCTTTTGTATCATCACTAAGTATTTGAAACTCTTTAGCATTAGCAATTATACTAAAACTATCTAAATTAAGACCATTTAAAGTAATTTTACCATTGAGTAGTGCTTCACCTTTTAGATTATCTTTCTGTGCATTATTTATTTTTAATGAATCAAAATATATAATATTTGTAGTAGCATTAATTATTCCCGTTGCAGTATATTGCATATTTATTGGAATAATTCTCATATTTAGGTTCTTAAAATATAAATCGCCATCATATTCGTATTTATCAGGTAGATAGCCCGTTATATTAAAATCGCCATTAATATTACCATTTAATTTATCAATTTCAGGGATAAAAGGTTCTATAAGTTGCGAAGGCAAATCGTTTATTTTGAGTGAAATATCTATTGGCGTATTTGTATCTATTAAAGCAAAATTAGAATCAATAGTTAAAGATATAGGAAATGTATTAACTTCTAATGATAAAAGATTTTTATTCCGTTGAGAGTTTATATTAGAAATTGCTGCTAAATTGTTATGTCTGTAATCAATATACGAATCAAAATTGCCAATTACATAATTATCATAATTCAAATCACTTATTATAACATTAGCATCAATAATTGGGTCACTAAAAGAATTGTTTGCAGTAACTATAATAGAATCAACAAAGCAATTAAGATTTATATCATCAATATTAAATGGTATAAGCAATTTGTTCCTTATGTTGTCAGTATTAAAGTTGCTAATTTTAAGTATAACATTATCCATAAAATTATCATAAATTATGCCTGATATTTCTATTCTTTCGTCATTATCATTAGTTAAATTAAAATCTTTAATGTTAATTTTTTCATCAGAGTAAGTGATATTTATCTGCTCATCATTCCATAGGTAGTAATTTTTAATTCCTGCTATAAGAGTATCCATAATAAGTGAAAAACTATTATTTAAAGAAATATATCCATCGGTCTTAATATCAAGCAATTCATTAAAAATTCCCGCTATATTGAACAAAAATTTGTTATTATTATATGATAAAATAGTATTTAACTTATTTATATTTATGTCATTAAATTGCTGTAATTCATTAGAATTAATAGCAATTTTAAACGAATTTACAGAATTATCTGCATCATTATTTAGTTCTACAAAAGAAGTAACATATAGCGAATCAACTTGTAAATTGTCGTCATCAAAATGTATTTCCAAAGCACAAATATTTATTGTGTCAATACTTATAATGCTTTTCAAACTATCAGCATAATATCTTATATTTGTGTGAGTATTTGTATTATTTATTATTACGTCATTATCAATAAAATAAAGGTAACCTAATCCTGCTGTATTTACTTTTAAATCCAAATCTATGTTGTTATGCTTGCTATTTTTATATAATGTGTTTATATTATTTGGATTATATGCAGTATCATTTGTTTCTTTTGCAATAAAATTATTTATTAAATCTACGTCTCTTTGCAAATAATAAATTATGTCATCAAAAGAAAACTTTCCTTCCATATCTACATTAAAAATATTTCCTAAAAGATTATCTGCCGATAAATGTAATTTGTTATTATCACTATCGTTTAGAATAGTTGCTATATCTAATGAAAATGGAAACATTGACTTATAATGAAAAGAAAGTTCTTCCACATTTACGTTCGCATTTGCAACTAAATTAGATATTGACATACCTTCACCTAAAATTGAAATATCGCCTGTTAAAGTTCTTGGCATAGCAGAGTCACGGAATATTCTTGCAAGATTTAATGTTGAAAATGCAAGTTCTAAATTAGTTTTAGGGTTATTATAATCAGCAATATCTACATTTCCTTTTAGAGATATAGTAGAGTTATTGGTCTGCCTGTTAATAAGTGTTATGTTGCAATTATCTATTGTAATAACATCTTTGCACCTATAAGAAGCAAAAATAGTGGAAGTATCAAAATTAAACCTATTTAATTTAGAAGGATAAAACACCAACTTCATATCGGCATTCAAACTATCTATATCAAAATGGCTCCCCTTAACTTTAATATTGAAATTAATATCAGAAGCAAGATTGACATTATTTAGAAGTTTTTGCAAATTTACAGAATTAGCAGTAAGGTCTATATTATATTCTTGATTCGGCAATCCAAAACCAATTGCCACATCACCATAAACATTTCCAATGCTATTATTTACATTTATGTTTGTAAATACAGAATCCAGCGTCCCATAAAAATACGTTTGAGTAATTGTTGTTTTAGAAAATTGCTCTAATACTTTTAAATCTAAATCACTTAAAAACGTTCGGACATCTTTTGGAATAACTACCGCATTTTCTATTGTTCCTTGATAAGATAAAGAATCAGGTTCTGTTAAATTAGTAAGTTTAATATCTTGCATTTCTAATTTCGTATTTGCTATATTTAATTTTAAATGCTGCACTTCCATTGATTTCAGAGTTCCTTTTGCATTTATGTCTAATTCTTTAACTTCACCTAATTTAATCGGTATGAATTGAAAATTATCAATAAAATTGCAATTAAAGTCCGTTGTATGCAACTTCAATGACATTAAAGCATTCTCTACATCGTGTTCATCTTTTTCACCAAAAAGATTAAAGTTCGTCATCTCTGCATCAAAATTAAAAACTGCTTCATTTATGTTTTTAACTAGCGAATCATAATTACTCAAAACAAGGGCAGAATTATTAGCATAAATACCTTTTTCAGATAGTTGTATTTCAGAACAAAACTTTTTAATATCTATATTTGAATGAATTTCATTTGTGGTAAGGTTAGCAATACTAATAGAATAATAATTTTTGCTCGGAGCAATAATAATGTTTTCAGCATCAAAGTTTTGTATAGCCCATTCCATTTTATTCCAATCAAAGTGAGAGTTAGGCATCCAATCAAGAACTTCGTCCCAATACTTAAAATGCCCATCATTAATAATAATTTGGCTAATAGTAATTTGCAAATCAGATTCTGTATATATTTCTTCGGTTTCTATATCATCTTTTGCGGGTTTAACAATGTTATTATAATTCCAAATAGAGTCAATTGCAGAATGAATAAGTGCTATTTTAGGATTAGTTATCTCTAATTTATCTATTTGTATATTATTAGTTATTAGTGAATTTAACTTATATTTTACATCTATTTTTTTAACATTTGCTAATGTATCGTTGCCTGTTTTAATTATTAAATCTTCTATAATAAGGTTATTTACTCCATTGAAATACAGGTCAGTAATAGTTACATCCGCTAATAAAAAATTATTAGCAGTAATCAAAACTTTTGAAACCACAAATTGCCGAAAAGAAGTAGAATAAAGCAACAACATAACAAAAATAGAAACAATAACTAATATAGTAGACGCAGTTATAGTTCCCCACTTTATTATTTTTCTGATGCGTGATTTATTTTTGTTCATACATTATTAGTTATTTTTGCAAATATAGTGAATTTTATTTTAAAAAAGTTATTTTGCATATTTTAAAATGAAATTATATAGATTTTTTAAATTATACATATAGGTTTTAATCAATGGAAAAAAACATTAATTTCAAAATGATGCATAGAGTATTTACTGCTCTTAGTTTTTTGATAGTGTTAGTCATATTTACGATGACAGTCCAGCCGTCAGTTCCTTTTTGGGATTGTGGCGAATTTTTAGGTATGATGACTTGGCAGCAAGTTCCTCATCCGCCGGGCGCTCCGCTATTTTCTATAATTGGTGGGGTAGTTCAAGTTCTTATACCGTTTGGCAATTTAGGTTTTCAGGGCAATATGATGAGTGTTGTAGCCAGTGCCTTAACGGTAATGTTTTTATATTTGATAACGGTAATTGTTATCAAAAATTTACGTAAAAATCCAATAGAATCGCTTGCTGATGCGTTAACCGTTTATGGTTCGGCTTTTGTGGGAGCGATTGCGTTTGGTTTTAGTGCTACATTTTGGTTTAACGGCGTTGAATCGGAAGTGTATGCTATGGGAACTTTAAATGTTGCTGCTGTTCTATATCTACTGATGAGATGGACAGAAGTAGCAGATGAAGAAGGAAACGAGAAATATCTAATTTTGAGTGTATATCTAACGGCGCTTGCTATGGGTATTCACTTACTTGCAATGCTGGTGCTATTTGGATTAGTATTGATTGTATATTTCCGCAAATATGAAGTAACGCCGAAATCATTTATAATAATGGCAATATTAGGTATATTGATGTATGTTATTGTAATTGATATGTTGGCTCAGGGCTTGCCTGCGTATTTAGCAGGACACACAATGGGTAGAAGCGAAGCGATGGAGTTTAAAATCCAAGATAGTTTACCTTTAACGATATTTACTATACTATGTATTGTAGGAGTTGCTGTGCTGTTTGGCTGGTCTGTTTGGAAAAAGAAACCAGTTCCTGCACTAATTACTATGTCGTTATTATCCGTAGTATTTGCGTTTTCAGTTTTTGCTCACGTTGTAATAAGGTCAAATTCAAATCCACCAATGAATGAAAATACTCCTAAAAATATGAGGCAACTTGCAGCATATATAGGTAGAGAACAATATGGGGATGCACCGATGTGGCCAAGACGCTATCAAACAGAAGATTACTTTGTAAGACGGCACAACGAACAAGATGAACACGGAAATTATTTATATGGTATCTGGAATCCACCAAGCCGTAAAATCGTTTCAAGAAAAGATGGCTCCCAAATATATGCTCAAGATTGGGATAACATTAATACTTCGGGAGAAATAAATTATATGTTAAAATACCAAGCAAATCATATGTATTGGCGCTATTTCTTGTGGAACTTTGTCGGAAGGATGAGCGATGTTCAAGACGAAGGAGTCGCTTGGTTTGATAGTCCGAACTCTCCAAAAGTTAAAGCAGCAAACTATAAAACAGGTAATGAAGATGTATATCCTGTTAGATATTTTGCATTGCCGTTATTGTTTGGATTGATAGGTCTGTTTTTCCAATTTAGAAGGGATCCGAAATATGCCTTAATATTTTTTGCTATGTTTATTGTGACAGGCGTATTAACAGCATTATTCCAAAACCAACAAAACCCGCAACCAAGAGAAAGAGATTATTTCTACGTTGCTTCATATATGATATGGGGATTATGGATGGGGCTTGGAACTTACGGAATAATAGATGCTTTAAGTAAGAAAGCAAAATCTACTGCTATTGTCGCAGTTGTGTTAATTGCCTCTACACTTCTTGTGCCTATTAATATGCTTGCAAGCAATTATTATGTATATGGTAGAGCAGGTAATTGGTTGCCTTTCGATTATGCGTATAATGTTTTGCAATCTTGCGAGGAAGATGCAATACTATTTACTAATGGCGACAACGATACATTCCCTGTTTGGTATATGCAGGATGTAGAAGGTGTTCGTAGAGATATTAGAGTTTGTAATCTATCATTAGGGCAAACGCTTTGGTATATTAATGAACTAAAAAATAGAGAACCTTGGGGTGCTAAAAAAGTCGCATTAAATATTCCTGATAGCCAATTAACAGGCGATGAAGAAGCAGAAGGAAAGTTTAGATACGAGTTCGGACCTGCTAAAACAGATGTAATTAAAGTGCGTCCTGAAATCCTTAAAGCATTCGGAGCGCCACAAGATATAATAGATAAAGGTGAAGTTACTATTACTTTCATAGGTAAAGAAAACCAGCAAGACGAAAAAGGAAATCCTATATATTTCTTCGGAGTAAATGATAAATTAATTAGAGAAATTATTTTAGCAAGCAATTTTGAAAGACCATTATACTTCATTAATTCAGCAGGTAAAGGTGCAATGGCAGGTTTAGAAAATTACTTGCGTTTAGAAGGATTCTGTAGTAGAATATGTCCTATTCCGCAGCCAAATCATAACAGCAGATATTCTTTCAATGAAGAAGTAATGAACCAAATACTACTTAACGTAAATAACACTGACGAAATTTCATTAACTCCAAAATATGAAATAAAATTAAGGAATCTAAACAATCCTAAAATAACATATAATGAAACAGATAGAAGGACGGTTATGATGACCTACCCTGATATTTATGTCAGTTATGCTATGTATCTTGCAGAAACTAAAGGAGATTTTGAACTTGCAGAAAAAGTTTTAGATACTTATTTAGAAAACGTTCCGTTAGAAAAGTTCCCGCAATCTTTAGATATAGAATATCGTGTAGCCGAAATATATAGTATGTGCGGCAATGAAGAAAAAACACAAAAATATGCTCAAAAAGTCGTTAAATCTGCAGAAGAACAAATCCAAAATCCAAGATTAGACCCATATTCACAATACGAACTTATGGGAAGATGGTACGGTCCTCATCGCTGTGCATCCGATGCTTATGTTCTACTGGGCGACTACGAAAGTGCAAAAATAAAATTAGAACAACTCACAGAAAAAATGGAACAATGGGTTAGATATTACCAAGAATCAGGAAATGCTAACGAAGCAACACAATTAGCATACACATCGGCATCATTAAAATTGTCTGCTGAACTACTAATTGTAGACAAACATATTGCAGAAAAAAATTATAACGAAGCACTAAATACAATCAACACGATTGAGAAAAATTATAATGAAAGCGAAGATATGTTTGCTATGTATTTAATGGGTAGCATTGTATCCAAAAAAGAAGAAGTTGAAGAACTATTAGGTATAAAACCTAACACCGATGGTATTATAGCAATTAGATAATATCAGTTTAAAACTACAAAAAGGCAGGGCTTTTAGTTTCTGCCTTTTTTTTTATTGTAAATGAGTAGATACCGAAATAAATTCAGCAAAAACTATTTTTTAGAAACAATAACTTCTTCTTTTATTTTCGTGCCGTCAGATAGCAATTTGCTAACTGCTTGATAACTACCCGTAATAACTACTTCACCTTCTTCTAAACCTGAAATTACTTCTATATAACCGATATTGCTTATACCTATTTCAATTTCTTTTTGTTTTGCTGTGTCGCCGTCTTTGACAAAAATAATTGTCTTGGGAGTTTTATTTCCAAAAGCAGTTGTTTCTTTTGTAGGACTTGCAAAATCTTCTTCGGCAGTTATAATAGCATCGGATTTTAGTTCTATTTCACGCGTAGTTACTGATTGTAAAGGAACAGACAAAACGTTTTGGCGTGTTGTAGTTTCTATCTCAACGTTGCAACTCATACCAGGACGGAGTTCGTTTGCTACATCAATTAACCTAATTTTTACACCGAAAGTAGTAGTTTGGTTTGTAGCACTCATCCCCGTATTATTAGAAGCAGAATGCCCAACTTCAATAACAACGCCCTTAAAAACTTTATTAGGAATAGCATCAATTTCTATATTTGCTGTATCGCCAATCTTAACTAACACAATATCGTTTTCATCTACATCCACTTCAGCATTCATTATACCTAAATCAGATACTGTCATCATTTCAGTTCCGCTCATCATATTAGTTCCCACAACTCGTTCGCCTTTTTCCACGAGCAAAGAAGTAACAACGCCGTCTATTGGAGCAAAAATAGTAGTTTTTTTCGCTTCTGTTTCTATTTGTTTTAGTGTTGCGGTTGCATTTTCTAATTGAGCAACTTGGGCATTATAATTAGCATTAGTTGCATCATAATTGGCTTGTGCTTTATCTAATTCTTGTTTTGAAATTACATTTTTGCTATAAAGTTCTTTTGCTCTATTTAGTTCAATTTCTAAATTATCAAGTTGCACTTTTATAGAAACAACATTTTCTTTTGCAGCATTTTTCATTGCTTTATATTGTTCTAATTGTGTTTCTATAATTGCGGGATTAATTTTTGCAAGCAGGTGACCTTTGCTTACAACGTCTCCTTCTTTTACGTTCAGTTGCACTATTTCGCCTGATACTTCGGGTGATATTTTAACTTTTGTTTCGGGTTGTATTTTGCCTGTTGCTGAAACGGTTTGGACTATTGTGCGTTTTTCTACTGTACCGAAACTAACTTCTATTGGTTTATCGGACTTATTACTCAACATTGCCCCTATAATTATTCCTATTACGCAAACAGCCGATATAGTAATTATGATTGCTTTTTTATTTGAACGTTGTTTTTTCATATTAGATAATTTATTTAGAAATGCAAAAATAATGTTTTTCTATAAAAAAAACAGCAAAGCCGGAGCCCTGCTGTTAAAATAAATTATGCTAAAAATAAAAATATACAATAAGCATTTTTTTATTACTTACAAAAATACACTTTTTTATATAAAAAAAAACAGCAAAACCGACGCCCTGCTGTTAAAATATTCATAAAATTTATCAATTTATGAAAAAAATATTTCACTACCACAAAAATACACTTTTTTCTATAAATAAAAAAATAAAAAAAACAGCATAACCGAAGCTATGCTGTTAAAAACTAAATAAACATATTTATGATATATAAAAAATCTTCACCACAAAAATACACTTTTTTTTTATAAAATAAAAAAACAGCAAAACCGGAGCCCTGCTGTTAGATATGATATAATTTTTTTTATTTAACAATATTTAATAATTTACTTAATATTAAAAAATATCACTACAAAAATACACTTTTTTCTATATATAAAAAAACAGCAAAACCGGAGCCCTGCTGTTAAAATATGATTATTATACAGAAAAATTATAAAATTAATTTATAATTCATTACAAAAATACACTTTTTTTATAAAATAAAAAAACAGCAAAACCGGAGCCCTGCTGTTAAAATAAATATTAAATTATGTAGATCTTTTATAATCTTTATGATTATCAAAGACACTATTACAAAAATACACTTTTTCCTATAAATAAAAAAAACAGCAAAGCCGAAGCCCTGCTGTTAAATAAATGAAAAAAAAATTCTTTTTGAACACAAAAATACACTTTTTTTAATTAAAATAAAAGATATACTTTCCTAACAAAATATTCCTTATCTTTGCATATATAAAATCAAATAATTTACAATTATGAAAAAACATTTAATCTTACTTACTCTTATTTTAGCAATGCAAAATACTAATGCACAAGCATTCGGCGGCGGAAATGGAACACAATTCAATCCTTATCTTATTTATGATATATCGCATATCAATCTAATGCGAGATTCTATTAACTTGCCCGTCCAATCGCCCAATTATAATTGGAGTTATGATAAATACTTTATGCTAATGGATGATATTATCGGATTACAAGAACCCATCGGCGGAACAAGATGGATTAGCACTGATATTAATCATAACGGCGGAGTATTTGAAGGAAATTTTGACGGAAATGGATATAAAATCACATTAAATATTTCAGGTTCAGGATATGGTTCGCCAAAAGGACTATTTTCTTTAATAGCAGGGGCTACAATAGAAAATGTTATTGTTGATGGATATATTAATGTAACAGGTAGAACAAATAATACAAGCGGCGAAGCAGGACACGGTGTCGCAGGTATTGCAGCATTTGTAGAATATCTGCCGCGTGATAAAAGAAATCTTATTAAAAATTGCATAAATAATGCTACTATTACCGTTGGTGATATTGTTGCTCCTACGGGCGGAATTCTTGGAAACGGAATATTTATTGATATTATTGATTGCATAAATATGGGTGAAATATTACGAACTGCTACTAATATGACTTGGGTAAATGTCGGCGGTATTGCTGGCGATTTAAATAATTCTGGAACTATTACTAATTGCCTTAATATAGCAAATATATATTGTGTTGGACTTAATAATCCGACAGGACTTAATCGGTATTGTATTGGTGGTATTGCTGGACAAAGCACCAATTCTATTATCACAAAATGTATAAATGCGGGACATATTAATTTTATGCCTTTATCTGATTTTACTGCACTTACTAATAATGCGGGAATTGGTGGAATTATAGGACATCAACTTTCTTCTGCTGATGGCTCGCCTCCTGTTCCTACTAATATCACTATAATTGATTGCATTAATACGGGAGTTGTTGAAGGACATAATACGCGAAGTGGTGCTATTTTTGGCAATATTCAAAGTGCAAGAGCAACTTTTATTAATTGCCATTACGATAAACAATTTTGTAATCACAAAGGAGTAAATGGTGCAGATGTTTCTGGTGTTTCTCCTCATTTAACAAGGAATATGGTTGGCAGAAAATTAGCCAATTTGCTTGGAAATAATGATTGGACTTATGTAGAAGGAGCAACTACATATCAATCTCTTTATCCTCAATTAAAAACATTAGACAACACAGATGCAAGTAAAGTCGGTGCATCTCCAATATATTTATATGATGGCATAAAAGATTAACATCTTCCTTAAATTACTTAATCATCTCTTAATTTTACACCGTCATTGCTGTATAAGTCACCTAATTAGTTTACATTTTTTTATTTTGATTATAAAAAAAATAGATATAAATAGTAAATAAATTATGGCAACAAGCAACAAAAAAAATTATTTCTAATTCTTTAGCAAAAAAATGTTATTTTGCATTGAAGAATACGAGGCAATTAAGAACAAAACGAGCAAGAAGTTTAAGACCGTTAAGGCATTCTGTGAGTATAATAACTTTTCTCGTCAGAACTTCCTGAAGATTTATCATAGATGGAAGCAGAATCCTGATATGAGTTCTTTAGTTCCGCAGAAGCGTGGTTCTATATTTGCTACACGGCGAGTAGACCTGCAAATAGAAGATGAGGTTGTGTCACTTAGAAAACTTTGTTTGAATCGTTATGATATATGTCGTGTTCTTAAGAACAAAGATATACAAATAAGTTCATCGACGATTTATAATATTTTCAGTCGTAATGGCTTGAATAAATTGGAGCGTGTTAAGTCAGCAAATCCGAATTTTAGTAACAGTAAAAAGATAATTATGTCGAAGAGTGGAGAGTTATTGCATATAGATTTACATCATTT
>Ga0099364_10002089_pt1 | contig 32186 bp, 18 predicted proteins | sample TergutTh196P3_FD_73070 | JGI IMG/M metagenome (GOLD analysis project Ga0099364, IMG submission 73070) | Microcerotermes parvus P3 segment gut microbial communities from Pointe-Noire, Republic of the Congo - Th196 P3 | ecosystem: Host-associated > Arthropoda: Insects > Digestive system > Gut ... | reverse complement strand
TAGTTTTCTTTTGCATAGGATTGGTTTTTATTGAATGTACCATTTTGTTGATTTGCAAATGGAAATGTCCATTAACTTTATTAGGTTATAGATATACAGATAATCACGCTATTGGATTTGATATATTCCTCCCTGCATGGTTGGCTAAACATAACAAGACAATTTTTTCAGTTTTATTTTCTGTTGGTTTAGTTTTGGTTTTGTGGCGTGTTTTAACTAACTAATACCACAAAAGCCGCCTTTGCGTATGCAGTACATGAGCAAATAAATTCCCACGCCTACCCGTGATACTACGAAATCAAAGACCAAAATGCCCAATTTTCGGTCATAAAAAAAGCGTTGCCCGGCGGCAACGCTGGCAAGAATGCTAACACACCTCTGGTATGTTAGCATTCTTATTGGAATGATATACTCTGTTGCATACTCAATTGTGCATTTTTTGATTTCTTGTCTCAAAGGGCAAGACGTGGAAAATTTTTGCTCATGTACATACACTTAAATGTCATTGCGGGTTCAATCCGCAATCCCAGGCGGTTTTACAAGATTGCGGAACAAGTCCGCAATGACACAGTCAAGCCCATAATCGTGCGATAGAGAGTGCGATTCATAAGACCGACCCTTGAGATAATGTCAAAACATTTCTCTCGGAGCGAAAGCGGGTCGGGCGGTGAATCGGCAGCTCTCAACCGCGCGGAGTATCTCTCGGAGCGAGAGCGTGTCGGGCGGTGAATCGGCAGCTCTCAACCGCGCGGAGTATCTCTCGGAGCGAAAGCGGGTCGGGCGGTGAATCGACAGCTCTCAAACGCGCGGAATTACAGGATTGCGGCTCGGAGGCCGCAATGACAGGCCTCGGCCCCCGCAATGACAGGTCTCGCCCTACGCTCCACTATCCCTGCGCTTCCTCCACACCATAACCCCCCCAGCAACCAAAACCGCCGCCACACCCAAGCCAACCCAAAGCCAGCCTTTAAAACCTCCGGCGGTGCTTAAAACTAAATCACTTGAATCACTTCTGCTTGTGTCAGGTAAAACTGTGCTAGAATCAGCCCCGCTAATGTCGCTGGGTTCATTTAAAGCCAGTTCACTAGAGCTAATGACATAATAAGATAAGTGGCTGGTCATAAAGCTTACTTCTTTCTTTTCTTCATCATAACTGCAATCCATCGCTTCTAACTCGCCATCATCCCTTAGATACCAGACAGTAACCGGAGGCACACCGTCAAAAGGAATTGTCACAAGGATAAACTCGCCGTCAAAATCAGTAATTCCACGCGACTGCCCGGAAAGCGTGATATTAAAGACCAAATCATTGCTTCCCAAATTCTCCCTTTGGCTGGCGGTCAGTTCCGCTAACTCACGCCTGATTATCATCAAGGTTATGTTCTCGCCGTTTGCTTGCCTTACCACGGAACTAAAAGCTCCGGAATCAAGGAACATAGTCCCTTGCGGCAATGAAAGCTCTACAGAAAGCTCGGCTTCGTTTAAAGCTTTCACCGAATCACCCGGCAAAGTAACCGTCGATGTTCCGCTAACGTTAGAAAGGTCAAAATGGGCAATGTTATCATTGACGCTAGAAATAATTTCTGCAACGATTTCCATATTCAAATCCAATACGACGTTCCCATTTAGGTTGCTGAACTCAACCGCAACCGCCCCGCGGTTCGCCGGAATGGTCGGAGCGGGAGCATCCGTTGTGACATTGTTTCCGCCGCTAATCCGTCCGGGCTGGGTTGGTGAAACGCCAGGTGTTGGTGCGGATTCAGCCGGAATAGGAGACGGTGAAGCACTGGCTGACGCACTGGCCGCCGGAGACGCTGCCGGAGTACTGCCGCTGCCGCCGCCCTGGCCGCTGCCCGGCGAAGCAGCCGGGAAGCCGGGTAAAGTAAGGCTGGCACTGGTGGCTTGGCTTTGGTTATGGGTCAGCGTTTCTTTCATTCGCTTATATCCGGTGACGGTTGCTCCGGGCAAAATGCCGGAGATAGTATTGCCATCATCAAAAGTAATGCCGTCAAAGCTATATTCAGCCCCGGCAGTTGCCGGAATCGTGACCGTATATGAAGTATTATTTACATAAACGGAGTATGAAAGGCTAAACGTGCCGGGGGCAGCTTGCGGATATTTGCCGTCATCAGTTGTAAAAGCCGCGCTTTCAGCACTTTCCGGCGAAGCAAAAAGATTGGCATTTTCCTTAAGCCGGGCAAAGAACGTATAATCGGTATTTGGATTAAGGCCGCCAAAAGTCGGTGAATCCTGCCATGTTCCGCCGCTTAAGCGGTACTCGGCCCCTGTGATCACATTAAGGGTGATTTCATTGGCGGTTTTTAACGCTAAGGTTGGCGCGGCTGGCTGGGTTTGGGCCGCCCGGGCAATCGAACCGAAAATCCCGCTGGGCGGGCTAATCGTATAATTGGCTGGGTTGGCCGTCCCCCCGGACATCCCAAAATGATGGTTAAAAGTAATCGGCTTATTGTCCCCGGCATTTTCATCATCATAGAAAGCGGTGACGCTTCCGGCCGTAATAGACGCAGCTTCGCTGCCGACAAGGCCTGAAAAACCAATCGCGCCAAGCCCGGTGACAATATTTGTGCCATCATAATACTTGAAAATATCAAAGCCGATCACAGAAAGAGGAGCAGGAATGATGTCCGCTGAAAGGACAGGCGCGACAAGGTAATATTTGGAAGCGTCAGCACCGGATAGGTAAAGCCCGGTCACGGTGACCAGCTTGCCGTTCCCGGCATTTGCGTCAGTAAAAGCACCAACAGCCGTTCCGCTTAACGAGACCTCATCGCCGGGGATAACCCCGGATAAGCCCGGCGTTCCGGTTAAGAGCGAAGAAGCTGTTCCGTCATAGGTTTTATCAGCGGCAAAAAGCCCGGTAATATCAACAGGGATTAAATCAGTCACCGTCAATTTGCCATTAACATAATTGAAATTATAATTAGCGGAAACAGCCCCGCTGGGAATAATGTCAAATTCATCAGCCACCGTGCTGGTAAAAGGCCGGTCAAGGGTAAATGACGGGGGGATTGCAAAGCCCGCGTCAGTATCAGTGCCAACAAGGCCGCTTAAGGAATAGGTATAATTCGGCTCTGCCTCGCCGACTAAAACAACCTTGTCATGGGCAGTAAGCGTAAGATTGGCTTTGTTAATAGGAGTACCATAGACCTCCAGACTGTTGTTAGTTAAGATGTATTTTCCGGCATCATTGCCAAGCAGCTTAAGCCCGGTCACAAAAACGCTCTGAAGTCCGACATTGGGATTATCAAATTCGGCGTTATCATAATCAATCATTACATCATCACCGCCTAAGATTCCGGTCGGAGAGGCAATGGAAAGGCCAGTAACGAGTGTTGTTCCGTCATAAGTCTTGCCGCCGTAGGTGACATCGGAAGCATAGCTGGTTACGCTTTTCGGACGAACAGTAATAATAAGGTCAGCAAAGGCAGCATTGTAATCATCATCGGCGGCTTTGGATGCCCTGACATGGATTGTTCCGGCCCCGGTGATGTTAACAAGGCCGCTAGCGTAAACTGTCCCGGCCTGCTCGGAAAGAGGCAGGGAATTGGTAAGCTGGGCATAGGCAATACCGCCTGTTCCGTTTCCGCCGCTGGCTGCCAGCGTGAATGAGGAATCGCCGTAGATCTTCGTGCCGGGATTGGTGATAACGAAAGGAGTCGTCTGTTCGGCCCGGCTGATATTGATCGTAATCTCCAAACTGACAGGAGTGTCACTTCCGGTATCGCCTGTTTCAGTCCGGCCTTGAGGGTTAAAGGAAACAGTAAGGATGTTTTCTCCGACTGGGAGGCCATTAAGATAAGGCTTGGTAAAAGTGACGGTGGCAACATCGGCGGCGACTGAAACGGTATAATCCGTCCCTAAGGCCAAATCAGCCGTCCCGTCATTAATATTTTTGATCGTATTTCCGTTTAGGTTAAGCGTTAAACTCATTTCATTGCTTATTCTTGTCGCGTTGATTTCGAGCGAATCTCCGGAGCTGTCCTCAAAGATGACAACATTCTCCGATGAGATGAAAGTCAGGTTACCCGCCTTGTCAGCTATCCGGGCATAGACATAACCCATAAAGCCTTTTTCCAAGGACGGTTTGCTGCTATTATTATAAGCAGTCCATGCTGTAGGCAAAAGAGCCTTTACGCCGTCTTCATTATATTTTGTCTCGGTGACAAGATATGAAATTGACTCAACTCCCGATCGTAAATCGCTTGCGTCTATTGCCACGCTTTGGGTATTTTTGAAGAAATAGCCAAAAGTAAGGGCATTCATAAAGCTGTTAAAAATCCGGGTTTTAATCTGTATTTCCCCTAACGGCGGGGCCAGGTCAACATTGTAAGTAATCGTTTTTGGGGTTGAGACAGCATTAAGCGTATCATCAGGAGTCGTGCTTCTTAGGTAATAAACGGCTTCTTTGTCCTCGCCCTCGCTACTATTATCAAGGGTAATCGAAGAAGACCAGAAAGACCAGCTCCCCGGCGCGTAAGTTGCGGTAATTTCGAAACCAGCCGGGGCATTAAGGGTCACTAAGTCATTAAGCCCGAACCAGCCGTCATTTCCGGTTGCGCCGCTTAAAGTAGCAACAGCCTGCGGGTCATACTCCTTAATCGTTAAGACGCTGGGGGTAAAGGCAAACTCATAATTGGCATAAAGGAAGTTATCAAAACCTGCATCGCCAGCGCGGTTTTGCAGGGTCAGAGTGCCAGCGAAGATGTCGTAAGAATCCACAGTTTCACCTGCGTCGCGCATAAGACCGCCAGAGAAGCCAGGGATTTCGCTTGCGATATTCCCGCTATAAGTAAATGTAAGCGTTGGGTCAAACTGGCCGAAGTACTTTTCGATCGGATCGGCTGCCACGGTAAGGGTTTTCTTGCCAATCTCATAAGTGCCAAGGGTTAGGCCGTTAACGGCACTATAGTCATCCCCGGCGGCGATATCCGCCGTGACAATATATGTTCCGGCATTTTTGGGGACGGCGGCGCTATTATTGTATTTGACCGTAATAAGCCCCAGCCCGGTGATACCGGGAGCGGACGATACGCTGCCGATTCCCTGTTCGCTTCCGTTATAGATATGCCCGGTCGGTATCGTAAAAACTAAATCGCTTGTCATGGGCGTATCAGCGTTGGAAACAGCCAGGACAACGGTTGCCCCGTCAGCCATTGCCGGGACAGAAACAGTAATGCCGCCGTTAGTTCCGGCGTTAATTTCATCACCCCGGTCACCGCTTTTAATCATCGCATAATAATCAAGCAGCTTCGTCCCCTCGGTGAAAGGCGTCACAGTAAGGGTTGCGTTTTGGGCCGTTGAACTTCTGTTAATAAAGGTCAGGACTGTTTCCGTTCCGTAGGTAGTCGAAAAGGCAAGGACGTTACCGTTTCCGGTGGCATAATATTCCCGGTTGCCTTTGGAATATGTCTTTGAAAACATGGCGCGGGTTTTGGTGATGGCCCGGTAATGCTGGTTGATGGCGTTGCCCGGCTCGTTAACCGGACTAGCGGGATTAAAGGTATTATCCCAGTCAAAGCTATAGCGGTTCGGGTGGTACCACGATGTTGTGCCGCCGTATGGGCCAGAGCTATTATAGGCATATTGGCCAACATCTTCGCCGTAATAAATAACCGGCTGGCCAAGCGCAGTCAGCTGTAAACTGGCTGCGGCTTGCATTTGGGCAATCTTATCACTCATTATTCCGGGCACCATTGTGCCAAAATTGTCCTCGTCATGGCTTGACAGGAATTGGCCGTAGCTTAACAGCGGATTGGCTTTCATCATCGTTTCGCGGTCTTTAAGGCGGTTGGCGACAATTTCCAGATTTAAGTCTTGGACAAAGCCACTTGCAATAAATTTAAAATCAAAATCAAGCAGCGAATCCATCGATTGGGTATCAAGATAACCGCCTAAATTCGAAGCATAAGGATTATTAACCCACAATTCGCCAATCATTTTGAAATCAGCGTTATTTTCTATCAGGCCGGATTTTAGGGCTTTCCAAGCATCGTTTTCAACGTGCTTGACTGTATCAACGCGGAAATAATCAATTCCGTATTCTTCAGCCCATTTTAGCTGCCATTTGACTAGCAGGTCACGGACGAAAAGATCTTCGGTCCGGAAATCCGGAAGCCCGTTAAGTGATCCGGTTAAGGGGTCATTTGTCCCATTGTCAAGCTCAACAATCGGGCGGAACATCGAAGTGCCGTCCGGCAGGAAGAAATGGGGTTCGGTGGCTTCGCCATTCATTAAAGCCATGTCATACCCGGCATGGTTAAGCACGATATCTAGCATAAGCTTCATGCCGCGGTTGTGGATTCCGGCAATCAGTTCCGCAAAATCCGTGTCGCTCCCCAGCCTTGCGTCAAGGTTTTCAAAGTTTTTCGCCCAATAACCATGGTACGAGGACTCAATGTCCGGGTTTCCGTCCCGGATATTGTGGGGGATATTTTCAACAATCGGCGTAATCCAAATCGTATTTACGCCCAGTTCTTTTAAGTAATCAAGGCTTTTCGTAAGCCCCTTAAAGTCGCCCCCGGCATATGCGCCAAGCTGGACGCCGTCCCCGGAAGCCCCGGAAGAAAGCGGGGGATCTTCGGGCCTTGTGTTAATCAGGTTGGGGTTGGGGGTGACGACATTACCGTTGCCGTCCAGTTTGGCAAAACGGTCTGTCACCATAAAATAAATAATGGCTTCGTCCCAATCAAAATCGTCCGCCGTATTGGCAACCACTTCTGTGCTGACAGTCTTAGAAGCGGACGAACCATCATCAAAGACAACCGTCACCGGGACATTCTTAGTCCCCAGCGAAGCGGCTGGCTCAACGACCTTTGAGAAACGCCCCGGGGTCAGCATCGGGATATCCTCAGTCTCGCTTAAGCCAAAAGCCCTTAGGTCAGCATGGACGGCATGGACGTTTTCGAGGCCGGAAACAACAAGGACATTAAGCTGCCTTAAGCTAAATTCATCATGGGCAAAACCAAGCTTGATTTCGGGGACAAGAAGCTGGGACTCACCGTTTACTAAATTATATTCGTCCTCTACCCAAGTGCTTCCGCCGTCAAAGGAGAACTGGTAGCGGACAATATCGCCGGGGCTTAGGTTTAAGCCTGTGCCTCCGATATTGATTGAATACATATCTTCCGTGCTGTTATAGTTAAGCGCAAAAACGGGAGACCAAGTTCCGTCATAAACTCCGCCATTAACACGAAAGCGGGCCCTGGGCAAAGTGACTGGTGAGGTATTTTGGGGGATTCCGGCCACAAACCGCTCTTGGTCGCGCCAGCGAAAGAATATTTCTTGCCCAAAATCAGCATTTACCCCAATGTGCGTGACAGCCTCGGCATAGGTGCGGAAGCCTCGCTGGTTGGGGGTTAAGCGGATTTTGGTATTTGGCTCTTGGGCATGGGTGGTGATAAAACGGTCAATATTTGCGATATCAGGACCAAAACCATTGAAGCTATTATTGACGCGGTCAGGCACCCAAGCTCCTGTCGGGCGGACAATGAAGCCAAATTCCCGGCCCAGTTGGCCCGGCATAATCGGGGCGATGGCAAGGCCTTCATCTCCAGTCCAGTCGAATTTGAAAGGTGAATTAAGTAAATCACTTCCCCCGGCTTGCCAGACATGGATATCGGAGTCATGATATGTAAGACCAGAAGCCAATTCAAAAATAATATTGTAATCACTGGTAAACGGCAGAAGTTCGGCATCAGTAAAAACTGCAATTGAGCGGGCGGGGACGGTTGGCCAAGCTCCGGCCGCAACCGTTCCAAGGCCGATGTCCAGATTAACCGCTTCGTGATTGACTACTCTGGTCAATGTATCGGTATGGCCGAGGTTGACATTGGCATCATGGTCTTCATTGCCATTATAAACGACATAGATATTTTCCCATGTGTCACCAATCGCGCCGCCATCGATTTTGAAAGCAACCACTCCGGGGACAGCAAGGTTTGATGACCCGGAATTAACAAAGTTAGCTTTTTTGGCCTCGGCATCGGCTGGGGTCGTAAAGCCGATTTCTTGCCAATAGGTATTAATATCATCTAAATCATCCATCCGGAAAGCCGGGTGGCTTTTCCTTAGCTCAATTAAGCCTTGGTAATAGTCAAAAACCAAGCCATAATCAGCTTTATCCTGCCAGTTGATGACATTAATAAGGTCGCTGGCGTTATAACTGTTTTTGTGGCCCTGCTTACTGCGGAGGAACTCATCACCGGCCTGGAAGAAAGGCACGCCTTGGCTGGTCAGGATAATCCCGGCGCTAAGCAGCTGGGCTTTGGTGGATATCGTCACCCCGGCATCGTTCCTGCCAGTTCCGGTATCGCGGTCAGTAATGGCATTGACGCTGGTAAAGCCAGGCGCAGGACGGCGCGGCGGGTTGGTCGGGATCGGGCTGGGTTTATGCTCATCCCAGATCATCAGGTCAGGATGGCCGTTGGTCCAGAATGAAATGCTGATTTTGTCCCACAGGTTCAAATTGTCGTGGGCGGTGATATAGTTAACCGTTTCGGAAGCATTGGCAATAATGTTCGAAGCCCCATTGTTTGGGTGTTGCCAGCCGCGGGCCCCATGCAGAATCAACCCGGCATTGGCCGTGATTCCGGTGATAAAGCCTTTGTTGGCGTCAGTTGGGTTGCCGCTCCCATCGCGGTCATTGTGATCGGGAGAGCCTTTCAGCGGGCCGCGGAAATGGTCATTAAAGAAAGCCCAGCCATTATCTTTTTGCGCTCCGCGGTAGATTTCGGGCTTGCTGGCAGCCGGAATGACGTGATCCGCTTCCCAAGCATAACCCGGCCAAGGTTCGCCGTAGACAACAACTTGGGGGTCATTTGCCCTAAGGGCATTGGTGACGGCAATCATTGTGCTTTGGACATGAAGCCCCATCAGGTCAAAACGGAAGCCGTCAATGCCATATTCTTTTTGCCAATGCAGGACGCTGTCAACGATGAACTTCTGCACCATTGCCCGCTCATCAGCTACTTCATTGCCGCAGCCAGCACCATCAGTATAAAGCCCGGTCTCAAGCCCGGTCCGGTAATAATATCCCGGCACAGCCCGCTGGAATGGGCCGTCATTAGTCGAATAAGTATGGTTGTAGACCACGTCCATGACGACCTTTAATCCGGCTTCATGCAGGGCATTAACCATTTGGCGGAACTCGCGGACGCGGGCATAGGGGTCAAAGACATCTGTTGCATAATTCCCCTCAGGGACATTGTAGTTTTGGGGGTCATAACCCCAGTTAAAAGCCCGGTTGTCGGCAAAATTGTTGGGCCTTAGTTCATCAACCGAACCATAATCAAAAGTCGGCAAAAGATGGACATGGGTAACACCAAGCTCAATTAAGTGGTCAATCCCGGTTGACGGCCCATCGGGGATGGGGACAGCATTGCCGTTTATGTCATAGACCCCAGTCATCAAAGCGCCGACACCGCTGGTCTGTTGGACAGAGGTACCTTTTTCGGTAAAGGCAAGGTATTTTCCTTTGTGATTCTTCGAAATGCCGGAGGTCGGGTGCATTGAAAAGTCGCGGATATGAAGCTCATAAAGCACCGCATCGGTGGCGGATTCATGGTGGGCGGTATGTAAGTTCGTTGGTTTCCCGCTTCCGTCATTAGGAAGCGCAGCCGGGGAATCAAGGTCAAGAATCGCCGACAGCCAGCCGTTGGGGCTTGCGCCAATGGCATATGGGTCGGGGGCATAATCAGCCGTGCCGTCAGGATAGGTAATCCGGTAAATGTAATATTTATAACCGCTTGATGTGCCGGGAGTAAAGACATTATCATTATAAGTGCCGTTTAGGATGTCAACATTAGTTCCATATGACCATAAGCCATTTGTGTCATTACGTGACATAAGGAATTTGGCGTCCGGATTTTCATATTTTTCTTCTTTTATCTTCGTTACATTCGTGCCAAGGCCGCCGATAAGGTTTAGCTCTTTAAAATCATTAATCGTCAAATCATTATAGATATAGAGTGCGACTTCATTTGCGGTCGGGGCCCAAAGCCTAAAATCCGTCCTTTGCGGGGTATATTTCATGCCAAGCTCGCCAGTGTAGGCGAAATCGTCAAGCATCCGGCGCATCATGACCTTTTCAGCAAAAACCGTTTCATTATCCGGAGCTGTACCAGTGGTATTATAATGGACGATGTAATGATGCTGGGGATTTAAGTTGGTATTCGCTGTGAGAGTAATCCGGTCAGCCGTAAAACTGGCCGAAAGAAGGGGGACATTTATCTCAAACGTTGCATCATAAAGGCGGAAATTGTCGATTAGGGCTTGGGTGGAAGTGACATCAATACTGCTCCCGGCCGGGGGGATATTGGATATCCTCGCGGTGACGGTGTTTGTTGTGTCTGACCATGCCCGGCGGATATGCTGTTTGAACAAGCCGCCATTCATAAGCTCCGGATCTACACCATAAATAATCTGGTCGCGATCTTCAATCAGCCAGACGGTGGCAGTCCTTGTCACCGGGTCGGTCACAATCGTCCGCGAGATGAGATTGTCGCGTTCTTCCCAGTTATTGCCTTTTTTGAGGTTAAAATTAAGCTCGGCTTCTTCGGTGTCAAAGCTAATGCTTGACCAGCCGGAAGCCGCGGCCGCCGGGAAGTTCGGCGAATTGGCCGCTTGGCCGTCAACGCCCCAGTACCACAGATTCCAGCCAGCGGAGTCGCGGTTAAAGCGGAAATAATTGATATTATAGCGGTAGAAACCAGCCGGGACTTCGGGGTCTGGGTCAGGGATGGGGGGCATGGTGAATTGGGCGAATTTGTCGCCGGAAATATTTTGGTCATTATCGCCAGTGCCAAAGAGCGTTCGCCATTGGTTAGTACCCCAATTATTATCGGGCTCCATGCGGACTTTAAAATAGATAGTAGCTTCGTTGGCAAGTGTTGCAAGAGGATAAGTTGTTTGTTGGGCATTGGTGGTTGATATCCCATGGGGAATTAGGTCATCAGTTACGTCATCCGTAGTTCCGCCAAAGGCAGAATAAGAAGGGAAGTCAGCGTCATTGGCCCAGCCCCAAAAGTTAAAGCCATTCGGGGAGTATTTAATTGCGGTGGCGGTTACTTGCCGGGAAACCGGGTCAGCTGAAATATAGAATGTAACAGGCATATAGCGTTGGACATAGGCATGGTTGTGTTCGGCAGTCAAGGCAATGCGTTTATCATTATTGGAGCTGAATGCACCCAAGTTTTCATTACCATAAGCTTGGATGACAACGGTCACTTTATCCGAGTCACTTTCAAAGCTGATACGTCGGAAACGGCTAATAACTTCATCGGTGATGATGGGGGTAATTTCATCACCAAGGGAGTCTAAGATGATTAGTGCTGGCATGGCAGGCGTGGCAGCACCCTCGCTAAACACATCAATCGTATATGTATATTCATCACCCGAAAAAGCCCTCATCATATTAAGCGGCATAATCAGGAGGTTGTCTTCGTCATCGCCTTCTTCATCATCTAAAAGGTCATCATCATCTAGGATTTCGCCATCGGTTTCGCCATCACCTGATGGGCCAGTTCCGGTCTCGCCGTTTTCCGAAGGGCCAGTTCCGGTTTCATCATCACCAGTTTCCCCATTTTCTCCCTCGGTGCTTGTTTCACCTGTGGTGTTGGATTCACCCGTGGTGGTTAGGTTTTCAGTTTCGATGCCTATATCCAATTGATTTTCAGTCGCGGCTGCGGTTGGAATTTGGCTGGCCATCATCACAAAAGCCAATAACAACGCTAAGATTCTACGCCCTTTTTTCATATTTGACCTCCCGGAAAATAAAATAATTAAGCCATTTAAAGACCGCAAACAAACCGGAGCAATCCGGTTAAGCGATTGATGGCAATAATTATGGATATTATAGCATATTTAATAGGGACTGGCAAGGGAAAGTTAGCAATTTTTGCAAAGCTGAAAGCAAGATTTTAGAGAATTTCCGCGCGTTTTGCCTCCGCGCGTTCTTAGCCCTGTCATTGCGGACTTGAGCCGCAACCTCTCCGCGCATTCTTAGCCCTGCGTCATTGCGGCCACCGAGCCGCAATCCCCGCTTATCATTGCGGACTTGCTCCGCAATCCTCGTCTGTCATTGCGGACTTGAGCCGCAATCTCTCCGCGCATTTTGCCTCCGCGCGTTTGAGAGCTGCCGATTCACCGCCCGACACGCTCTCGCTCCGAGAGAGACGTAGCGGCCACTAAGGCGTCACAATACGCCGCCTAAGTGCCGACGTCTCTCAAGGGTCGGTCTTATGAATCGCACTCTCTATCGCACGATGACGCTTGATTACCCATGACATTGTGTGCTTAGCCACGTCATTGCGCATTTTATGATTTCTTGCCTCAAAGGGCAGGACGCGGAAAATTTTTGCTCATGGACATACCTTTAAATGTCATTGCGGGTTCAACCCGCAATCCCAGGCGGTTTACAAGATTGCGGAGCAAGTCCGCAATGACATGATTCGGCGGCCGCAATGACGCTAATCAACACAATGACAAGCCGAGATAGTGAGCCAGACTCTTGCCAAACTCTTCATCGCGCGATAGAGAGTGCGATTCATAAGACCGACCCTTGAGAAATGTCGTTACTTAATTCGCGTCTTTTGCGAATTTACGTAACGCAACATTTCTCTCGGAGCGAAAGCGCGTCGGGCGGTGAATCGACAGCTCTCAAACGCGCGGAGTCTCTTTTCTCTCAAACGCGCGAAGTTACAAGATTGCGACTCGGAGGCCGCAATGACGAAAGCCGCGAAAGCACGCCGGACGTTGAATCGATCTCAAAATTCCCTCTTTCCGCCGAGCCTGATAAATGGTATACTGTGAAAAATGAGATTGCAGCTTTCACCGCAATAACCTAATCGAGAAAACAAAGCTTAAAGAATTTCATTCTTTAAACCTTTTGAGAGGAGCATAGATATGAAAAGTGATAAAATCAAAACAGGCATTTCGCAAGCACCCCACCGAAGCCTATTAAAAGCCGCTGGCTTAACCGAGGAAGAACTAAAACGCCCCTTGATCGGCGTTGTCAGCTCCTATAATGAAATTGTACCGGGGCATATTAACCTTGACAAAATCTGTGACGCGGTCAAACAAGGCATCGCAATGGCGGGCGGAACGCCCCTTATGTTCCCGGCGATTGCGGTTTGTGACGGCCTTGCGATGGGCCATATCGGAATGAAATATTCGCTGGCGTCCAGAGATTTGATTGCCGATTCAACAGAGTGCATGGCACTAGCCCACGGTTTTGACGGCCTTGTCATGATTCCTAATTGTGACAAAAATGTCCCCGGCCTGTTAATGGCGGCAGCAAGGATAAATATCCCTACGATTTTTGTCTCCGGCGGCCCGATGCTTTCCGGCCTTTTTAAAGGCAGCAAAAAAAGCCTCTCCAATATGTTTGAAGCAGTCGGCCAAGTTGCGGTTGGCAAAATGACAGCCCCGGAGCTGGCCGAAATGGAAGATAAGGCTTGCCCGACTTGCGGCTCATGCGCGGGAATGTTTACCGCCAATTCAATGAACTGCCTGACCGAAGCTTTAGGGATGGCAATGAAAGGAAACGGCACGATTCCGGCAGTTTTTTCCGAGCGGATTCGGCTGGCAAAACAAACAGGAATGAAAATAATGGAATTGGTGGAACGCAACATAAAACCGCGTGACATTATGACGGAAAAAGCGTTCATGAATGCCCTGACGGTTGACATGGCATTAGGCTGTTCAACCAACTCAATGCTTCATCTTCCGGCCATCGCCCATGATGCCGGGATTGCCCTTGATCTGAAAATTGCCAACGATCTTTCAAAAAAAACCCCCAACCTATGCCATTTAGACCCGGCCGGGCCGTCCCATATCGAAGAACTAAATGAAGCTGGCGGCGTTTACGCGGTCATGAAAGAACTTGATTCGCTTAATCTTTTGCATACTGACCTTATTACAGCCAGCGGAAAGACTGTTTATGAAAACATTAAAGACGCAGTCAACAAAAACCCAGATATCATCAGGTCAGCCGACAAGCCATATTCGGCGACCGGAGGCATTGCCGTCTTATATGGAAACCTTGCCCCCGAAGGCAGCGTGGTAAAACAATCCGCGGTTGTAGAAGAAATGATGGTTCATGAAGGCCCGGCGCGGGTTTTTGACTGTGAAGAAGAAGCAATCACAGCGATTAAAAATCAAAAAATAAAGCCGGGTGATGTCGTTGTAATCCGCTATGAAGGCCCGAAAGGCGGGCCGGGAATGCGTGAAATGTTAAGCCCGACCTCGGCCATCGCCGGAATGGGCCTTGGTTCATGCGTTGCACTGATTACCGATGGACGCTTTTCCGGCGCGTCACGCGGCGCGTCAATCGGCCATGTTGCCCCGGAAGCAGCAGTTGGCGGCCCGATTGCCTTAATTAACGAGGGCGACATCATCAAAATAAATATTCCGGACAACCGCCTTGATGTCTTACTTAGTGATGAAGAGCTTAAGAAGCGTTTAAGCAACTTTACCCCACGCGAACCCGAAGTAACGACAGGCTATCTTGGCCGTTTCCGCAAGATGGTAACGAGTGCAAGCCGGGGGGCAGTGCTTGAGATTGAATAAAGCTTTGGAATAATAACACGTGTTATTTAATTTTCTTTGAATTGGCGCATATAATAAAAGATGAACTCTTTGTTGGTGGGTACTCCTTTTTCCCCATTGACAGATAGCGGATAGCATTCAGCAATAATTTTCTCATCCGTAATACACCATGCTTTGCTGATCGCGTTTTCGATGGCGCGGTTTATGCTGCTGATTGATTTATTGTATTTGCGGGCAATGGCCGGGAAAATATCGTTATGTAAATTGAGTTTTGGTTTATTTAGTTGCGTAGCGATTATGATGGCATCAATAACATACTGTTTGCCCGACATATCATCAGTAAATCCATTTTTATTGATGAGGGCAAGGATTTTTTGCTCTAAGGAAGCTTCTCCGGGGAAAGCCTCGTTTGGCATATCTTTAGATTTGAGTTGGAAATAATCTAAAACATGGTCAATGACCAGCTTTGGAGAAAAATCCTTTTTCATCTTCCAGATAAAATAATCAGCACCGTTATCACGGGCAATTTCTTTTGATAAGTGGGAGCTATTAAAGGTGACGATTATGACGTATGGTTTTTTGGGTAAATTTAATGCTTTCATTTTTTTGAGGAAACTAATGCCGTCCCCATCACTATTATTTAGTTCCAGTTCGAGGATAATGGAATCAAAATCAAAGTTTTGCACCAAAATTAATGCCTCTGATTCCCCCTCAGCCAAATAAAAATCGATTGGATAATCCAGAGTAGGCATTAAATTAGATATGTAATTCTCAAAATCACAGCGATATTTAAACTCATCATCAACCATCAAAAGACGCATTTAAAATTACCCTTTCTTTAGTGTTGTGAATATAGTTTAACAATAAATAAAAGAGCTGTCAACTAAAAAATGCTAATTTTTGTAAAATTTTCTTTAAATTTTTTGAAAAATTATTAAAAAGAAAAGAAAATTAATAAAATCTTCGAAATTTCACGTTATTGCACACCGTGATTTGCTTTTATTTTCATTATAGTATTGCTATAATTTATCTAAAGGAGATTGCAAAAGATGAATCCAATGATTGCCCTATTCCAAACGCCGAATGGAAAATATGTTTTTGACGCGAATAAAGATGAGATGTTGCCGATAAGTGAAGAATCGTTTAGCTACCTGAATAGTTTACAGGCTGGCAGGGAAACAGATTTTAAAGTTCCGTCTGAATTAAAGGAATTAATGACGCATGGCTATCTAAATCCAGAGAGTGCCGTCAGGGAAATACGCCACGCCTATACTGATTGCCTAAACACTTTCCTTGAGCGTAAAATTGCCAAGATAACCCTCCAGCTGACGCAAGACTGCAATTTGCGGTGCAAATACTGTATATATTCAGAGGTGCATAGCTTAAGCCAGCGCAGCCATTCAGCGAAAAGTATGTCATGGGAAACGGCCAAAAAAGCAATTGATTTCCTAAGGGAACATTCAGTTGATAGCCCGAATGTCAATATTGGTTTTTATGGCGGTGAACCATTATTAGAATTTCCATTGCTGAAAAAAATCATCGCTTATAGCAAAGAAAGTTTCTTGGGCAAAGAAATTTCATTTAATATGACCACAAATGGGACAGTCCTTAATGATGAGATGATTATGTATCTAAAAGATGAGAATGTCACTTTGATGATAAGCCTTGACGGGCCTAAAGAGATAAATGACCTTAACCGGGTTTTTGCTGACGGCACAGGAACTTTTGATACTGTTGCGGAGCGTGTTAACCGGGTCAAAGAAATTGCTCCAGATTATGCCGAAAAGCTGCAAATTAGCATGGTCATGGACCCAGGCAATGACTTTGACTGTATTAATGAGATTTGCATTAGCGGTTCGGAGTTTCAGAAATTATATATTTCGCCGACTCTGCTGGAACGTGAGCTTGGCCATGAAAATGTTTCTTTTTCCAGCGATTATGTGTGGAAAATTGAATACAATTTTTTTCTGGCCCTGCTTTCACATTATGGCAGATACCCAAAGGAGCTTGTTTCGCCGATTGCTGAAAAAGGCATTGCCCAGGCATTAGAAGAGTATCCCAGGATCGCAAGCGGTGCCTTCCTGCGTGAGACTGACGTGCCGTCTGGGCCATGTATTCCCGGGCAAATGCGGCTTTTCATCAATGTTGACGGATTATTTTTTCCTTGTGAGCGGGTCAGTGAAAAATCAATTGCGATGTGCATTGGTTCATTAGATGATGGATTCAATCTTAAGAATGCGAAAAATATTCTTAATATTGGGTCATTGACAGAAAAGGAATGTAAAAACTGCTGGTGCTTCCGCTACTGCAATATGTGTGCCAAAAAAGCCGATAATCAATTTGGGGAGTTATCAGGGCAATGCAAGTTGTCTTTTTGCAAAGAAGCAAAAGATGAAGCATATCAGAAATTGGAAACCTATCTTTTAATAAGTGAAATACCACAGTTTTATGCTAAACAGCTTTGCAAGGAGGATTTGTGATGAAAATATCGATTGCTTTATATCCTTATTGTGCCGAAATGCTCCCACTCGTAAGGCATTTCGAAAAAATGCAGGAGAAATACACGATTACGCGGCTTTTCTCACTCCCCGGCCTTGGGCTGGGCGGAAAGGATGCCGCCTATGCCTTAAACCATCCCCATCTTGGGCTTTTAGTCCAAGATAAATTTGAACCATATGACCCATCATGGGCGGTTTTATTTCTTACGCGAGTTCCGCTCAAAATTATTGATAATGAATGGTTAGCAAAAATTACTGAAACCACCCTCTTAGCCGGGAAAAAAGTTGTTTACTTTGACAACTGCGAAGAAAATGTTCCCAGAGAGCTGTTAAGGCTGACTGATTTATATCCGGATGGCATTGTCATTATAACAGAGGATAAACAATCAACCGAGGCTGGTAGCAATGCAGGGAAATATGGGCTACTAAAGACAGCGGTTATTCTTGTCGGGGGACTGGTTGCCGCCAATGACACATATGAGGTGCTGCTTGCGATGGCCAGCTGCCTAAGAAAGCAGGGCTTAAGGCCAGCAGTTATCTCAAAGCATTGCCATATCAAGATGCTGGGCAAAGAGTACCACTGTTTTAATCATATTATGGCCCGTCATGGCATTACGGAAGCGGAGAAAATTGAACTGCTTAATTCATACATAATGGATTTGGAGCAAGCAGAAATCCCGGATATTATCCTTATTGAAGCCCCTGATTCAGTAATGCGTTATAATAATATCGCTCCGCATGGGTTTGGCATTCAGAGCCATATGTTATGCCAAGCTACTGCCCCAGATTATTTTGTGTGCTGTATTCCCAAAGGTTTGGCAGAGGGGGAATTTCTGACGGAAATCAGCAAAAATTTGTTTTGCCGCTTAGGAAGTTATATTAATGCCGTTCATGTGAGCAATGTTGTTGTCGATTCTGCCGAGGTCCTGCAAACAAAGAAAGTTTCTTATGTCCACACCAATCTTAGTGAAGTGCAAGAGCAAATTGCTAAGCAAAGAAAGGATTCAGAAATCCCCCTCTTTGATGTTATAACTGATGGAGCAAATTGTCTTTGTGAAGCTTTACTAATCGAGCATTAATACTATTTTTACCAAAGACACAGCAGTTTAAATCGCTGTGTCTTCGGCAAGATAGAAAGGCATGGTCATTATATGAAAGCGATGAAAAATATTGCATACACAGGCTTAATCCTGCTTATGGCTCTAGTTCTTTCCGGCTGCGCTAAAGCAGAAACAGAAACGGACAGCAACCGGGCTTTGGCGACTGCGCCCAATATCCTGGAGGCAAAAGAGCAACTTTACAAAGCAGAAGAAATCACCGTTCCCAGTGATTTTGCACCCTTTGCCGTCAGGTTCTTGGCGAGGGAGATATTTTTGTTTGAAGGGCAGAGGGTCCTTGTCCTCGATCCGGACGGAAATGAATTAAGGAGAATAATCCTTTCAGGAGAAGAAACTTTTGCGGCGTTTGACTTGCTGGCGGACAGAAGCTTTTGGGCGATGTCGCTTGAGTTTGAGGAAATTGAATCAAGTGACGGCAAAGTGCCGGATAAGCTGGAATTTGTGCATTTCCAAAGGGACGGGACAGAGCTTGAGCGGATTGAAGCCGATACGGGACAGTTCGGCAAAAATGAGGAAGTTACGTACTTTAGGAGCTTCATTTTTGATGGCGATTATTTTTACTTAATGTCAGCAGAGGCCGCATACGTGCTTGACAAAGCAGGAAATCTAGTCATGGAACTAAATGCCGCAGGTGAAAATCCTGAAAACCCGCGTGATTCAGCATATTTCCGCTCATTATTCCGTTTAAAAGATGGGCGGGCAGCCGTATCATCAATTATTTATGGCAATGAATTTTCGGCCCTTATCCAGATACCGGACACGGAAACGGATGACATAGAAGAAAGCCATATCCCAATTGCAAATGCTGACCACTTTTTTGCGGCCGGAAAGGAAGCAGAGATCCTCTTTGGCTTGCCTAGCGGCTTTTATGATTATGATTTGGGGACAGGAAACCAAAGGCTTATTTTTGACAGCCTGAAACATGGAATCAATGTCAATAACCTGGCCGAAATAGCGGTCCTTTATGATGACACGATTGCCATCGCTGAATGGTCACAAACCGGGGCGGTTAACCGCCTGACCAGGTTTGTCCCTGCCGTCTTCACCGAGGAAGAGGAAGAAGAGTTAATCGAAAAAGAGGCCGTGACCCTTTCGCTGATGGAGTATTATGACACTTGGCTAGGGCCTGCAATTGCTGCTTTTAACCGTGATAACCGCCACTATTATGTTGAGGTGACTTCGTATAAATGGGACCGCGAGGGCTTTAACCAGTTTGACTTGGACCTTATCAGCGGGAATATTCCCGACATAATTGTGCTTAATGATCAAATTTCATCAAACAGTTATGTCAAGAAAGGGCTTTTTGCTGATTTGAATGAGTTTATTGATAATGACCCAGGCTTTAACCGGGACGATTATCTGCCAGCCCTTTTTACTACCCTTGACCGCAATGGCAAGTTATACGAACTCTTCCCTATGTTTGGGCTTTTTGCAATCCAAGCCAAGACGGCCGACGTGGGAAAAGAAATCGGCTGGACGCTAGACGAGTTTGCAGAGTTTATCGCGACAAAGCCTGATTCAGCACATATATTTTATGGGTGGACAAAAGAATGGTTCATTGGCCGGATGGTTTCCGACCTGTTCGCAAATCCCCTGACCGATGAGGTTCTTTTTGACCGCGATGAGCTAGAAAAAATCTTATCAATCGCTGACAGGTTTCCGGCAGCCCAGCTTCAAGAGGCAGAGCTCATGAGGCTCTTAGAGGGCATTAAGGACGGGGATCCAATAATGTATGTAGCCTCTATATCTAGCTTTACTGATATATTTGACTATGAACGTCTTTATTTTGGGGAAGAGATAACCATAAAAGGCTTCCCGTCAAACGATGGCAATGGATTGTATTTCTTGCCAGGACAGTATTTCAGCATTGCAGCGCGGGCAGAGAATCCCGATGGGGCATGGGAATTTTTGAAATACTTGATGGAAAATGCCAGATGTAATAATAGAATGAATCTTCCAACGAATTTGGCCTCGCTTGATGAGATGGCAAAGGAAGTTTATCGAATTATGAATGATCCCGGCACAACAACGACCGGAAATATCCGGACGATGGATTTGGGTTATAGCCAAGCAGATCTTGACAAGGTAATGTCAGCGATTAAAGCGACAGAGAAACTAAGCCGCCCCAATAATGCTATTTATAGCATCATCATGGAGGAAATAGGCGGTTATTTGAGCGGGCAAAAATCAGCTGACGCTGTTGCGGACATAATAGAAAACCGGGTTGGGATTTATGGGTCAGAGCAAGATTAAAAAGTTCTGTTCATGCCGCCAAAGCATTTCAGATAGTGTAACATATGTAAAGCAGCATAGTTTTATTAGCGAAAGGAGACAATATGAAATTTAAAAAACAAAAATCCCGGTTGGATACGATTGAGGCTTTTGCGTTCAGTAGCGCCTGTATTTATCCTAATTGTGCTTGTACCTCTTGCACTTGCGCAACGCCATCGCCGCCAGAAACGCCACAGTACGGCGGCTTTCACAGTACTGGAGCCAATAGGAAGAACAACGTCTCAACAAGTGTAGTAAGCAGAAATTAGTTAATTTTTTTTTAAATTAAAATGGCGGCATAACAGATAAACATATTATTTTCCGGTAGGGCATGGCAAGTTTCCAATTTGCTATGCCTAATACCGGGATAAATTGTACAAGCGAGGATATTATGAAAATCAAACCAATAAAGCGAATTTTATTTCTAATGCTAACGGAATGTCGCAGGTAACAGGCTGGGGATATATGTGAATGAGTTAAAGTAATGCTGGCGAGGTTTAACGCTCAACTAATGCTTTGGATTTCCAAATGCTCATTAATGCTCAAATCAAGGAACAAGCCATCAGGATTCTTTACGATTGGGCGGGAGATAGGATTTTCTTTGATGGTGATGATTTCGCAGTCCTGCCCGTTGCTTAAAAGGACATGGTTTCCGACCATATTTAGGGCAATATTCATGCAAATGGGACGGATGATTTCCTCGTCAAATTTGTAAAAGCCCATCTCCTCAAAGCTTTTGATGACTTGGAAAGGGTGCTTTGACTCACGGTAAATCCGGGCAGATGTCATCGCGTCATAAGCGTCAATGACGGCAATTAGCTTGGCGTATGTGCTGATTTGCCCGCCTTTAAATTTCGAGGGATAACCGCTTCCGTCACAGCGTTCATGGTGCTGGAGGGTAGCCTTAATGATATGGTCGCTAAGATTTAGGTCTTTTAGCATATCAAAACCAATCATCGTATGGGTTTTTATTTTCATGAACTCAACATCGGTTAATTTGTCCGGTTTCCATATCAATGAATAAGGAAGCTTTAACTTGCCGATATCATATAAAAACCCGCATTGGACAAGGGTATCTGTTTCGGCCGCGTCCATTCCCAGCCAGTGGGAAAAAACCCCGGCAATCAGGGCCGAGTTAAGGCAATGGGCGTGGGTTAAGTCGTCTTCGCTTGGCTGCATATTGTACAGATAATCAAGAATGCGATTTTTGTTTTCGACTTTGCCAACGATGTCTTGATAAATCTGCATTAACCCCATTATGGATATCGGCACGTTATTTTTGACAAAATTTATCATTTTTTGCTTATAAATCGGCATGACGCGGTGATAGGCTTCATTAAAATCAATAAAGCCTTGGCTAAGCCTAGTTTTCTCATAATAAGTCGTCGCAAAATCAATTTCTTCCATGACTTTTACGGCCATGATTTGATAAAGATTAAGCTTCCTTAACGTATTCATGTCGGCACTAGTTCCGGCGGAGACGATTAGCTCGTTTTGGTAGTTAAAAACATCATTGGCAATAATCATTCCCGGCTTTAGTGCCATTGTGGCAATATTTTTCATATCGACATTATAGCACACCCCACCACTCCCAGTAAACAAATTTAGAAAATTAGAAAATTTGAATTTTGCTTTCGTCTGTGCTATGATATAATGTCGCTAAGACATTATATCAGCGCAGTTTTAGTGCGCATCCCCCGGAGGGGCATGATTTCGTAGAAATCATGATATAATGTCGATACTGACGTATCGACTTGAATTGATTTACTTGGCTCGTGCGTGTGGATTCATGATATAGTACAGATTAATAATAGAAGAAAGGCAAATCAAGGCGTGAAATTTTATAAGCATTTATACGTCGGAGCATCAATAAAAAACCCGAAAGCGGTCAAAATAAAACTAAAAATTAATGCCGGGCTGATTGGCATTTATATTGTTGCTCTTGCTGATGGGCCTGACCAGCTGGAGTTTTACCATGCTGCGCTGCTAAAACAAAAATTATTAAGAAAGCTTTGCCCGCCTTATATTATCGGCATTGCAAAAGGCAGGGAAGAAGCGGAGAATATTATAGAAAAAATTGCCGGGGAATGTTATGAAAAAACAGGGACGGCCAAATTAAAGGATTATTTATTAAACAAAAAGGGCTAAAATGATTACGATATTAAAGGTTGCGGGCATTATTTTATTTGCAATTTGCGGAATTTTGATTCTGCTTTTAATGCTGGTTTTATTTGTCCCGCTAAGATATTCCTTGCGCGGCGAATATGCCGGAATCGAAAGCCCGCTTACCTATGCCAAAATCCGGATTAGCTGGCTTCTACGCTTAGTCAGTGTTTCGTATAGCTACCCGGACAAGCAGTCGATTAGAGTTAAATTTCTTTTTTTTACGATTTTTGACAGCAAAAGACCCAAGAAGAAAAAAAAGGCGGGAAAAAAATCGGCAACAGATAAAAGACCTGCTAAGGAAGAAAAAAATGAAGTAACTGAAGCAAATGAAACAACTGAAGCAATTGAAGTAAATAAAGCAAATGAATTAAAGGCAGTAAATGAAGTAAAGGCCCCGGCCCCGGCAGACGAGCCGGAAGAGGAAAAACCAAGCTTCATAGCATTCCTTAAAAAAATAAAGCAGTTTTATGAAAATATCATCTACACAGCCAGAAATTTTTATGCTAAAATAAAAGACACCCGGCAGAAAGTTTCTGATTTTGTTAACGACCTTAATTATTATCTTGAAATACTGAAATCGGACGAACTAAAAAAGGCGTTTTCCCTTTGCACTGGCCAGCTTAAGCGGATTTTGAAAAGCATAAAACCTAGGAAAATCCGCGTAAATCTGCTGATTGGGCGCGGTGATCCGGCGGCAACGGCGAAAATTTTGGAGCTTTACAGTATTTTGTACCCATTTATTGGCCAAAATATATCTATCAAACCAGATTTTGACCGCGAGGTTATTAACGGCGATTTTTTCATCAGCGGGCGGATTGCTTCTTGGGTAGTCCTATGGTCAGCTTGGAAAGTGTACAGCGACCGGAATATCCGCAAACTGCTCAAAATGTTTAAAAATAAACCAACGAACTAGAGGAGGAATAAAAGTGGCAGACCATAATTTGACCGGAGTAATTGACTCATTGATGAAAGGCATGAACTCTGTTCTTTCCGCAAAAACGATTGTCGGCGAGCCGACGCAGATCGGCGATACGATTATCCTGCCGTTTATGGATATGACTTTTGGTGTCGCTGCCGGGGCAAGTGCCGGGGACAAAAAAAACGGCGGGGCAGGGGCATTTAGCGGCAAGCTGACCCCCAGCGCGGTTTTGGTCATCAAAGACGGCACAACCAAGCTGGTTAATATCCGCAACCAGGATTCGCTGACGAAAATCCTTGACATGATTCCTGATTTGGTGGACAAGTTCACGAAACCAAAGGACAAGGACATCATTGCCGATGATGAAGCAATTGAAATCGCCTTTCCTGACGCAAAAGAATAGCATTGGCAATAAATATAGGGGCCCAGCATAAGATATAAGGAATAAAAATGGCGTGGGTTCATTATGTGGTATTTGCGTAACGCGCAAAGAGTAATTGGATTTATTGCGTTTTGGATTGCGATTGGGATGTTGCTGATGTTTTTTTTGGTCAATCGCTTTGTTGCCTTGATTATCATCGCGTTACTTTTGCTAATCGGCTATCACCTTTATTTTTGCAGGACATAATACGCAGCCGAGGGTTGATTAGCTCCAGAAGAATTAATTACGAGGTTAAAGAACGAGGTTTTCATGGATACATTAAAATTAGACAAGCCAAGCGAAGAGGTTTCTGTAAAAGATCTGCTAAGCCGTAAGGAAGCCTTGGAACAGGACTCTTTTGAGGAGCTTAATGAACTTAAGGCTTGGTTATTTGATGAGAATAACCGGATCACCGCGGCCCAGGACAAGCTTAATCAGATGGAAAAGAAGTTTAGCGTCGAGCGTAAGCAGTTCCAAGATGAAATGAAAGATCTAAATCAAAAGCTGGCTCGCGAAAAGAAGCGGCTTAAAGAGGACATGGCTTTTTTTGATAAAAAAATGGAAATACTAAAAAGCGGCTTTAGCCAGCTTGACATGGACAAGCGCAAATTTGAAAAAGACAAGGTTCATTTCATTGCTGAAAAAGAAGCTTATGCCCGCGAATCAAGCTATGGGCGTTATGATACGGTTGAATATTTGTTCCGTGGGGTCAGTAGCCCATTATCGCTCAAGAAACGCTACAAAGATTTGATCAAGATGTTCCACCCGGACAATATCGCCGGGGATCATGAGATGGTGCTTGTCATTAACAAGTATTATGAGAAAATGCGCAATAAATATAGTTATGAGCGGCAAGCGTAGATGAAGCAAACCGCGTTCGAGAATTGCCAATTCTAATTATTCTACTGTAAACCGCTTAAGAGCAAGCCAATCCTAATTATTTTACTATAACCGCGAAAACGAGAGTGCGATTCAAAAGAACGACCCTTGAGAAGCGTCGTTACTTAATTCGCGTATTTTGCGAATTTATGTAACGCAACGCTTCTCTCGGAGCGAAAGCGGGTCGGGCGTTGAATCGGCAGCTCTCGTAAACGCGGAGAAACTCTCGTACCGCGAAAAACACTTTCGTACCGCGAAAAACACTTTCGTACCGCGAAAAACACTTTCGTACCGCGAAAAACACTTTCGTACCGCGAAAAACACTTTCGTACCGCGAAAAACACTTTCGTACCGCGATAAACACTTTCGTAACCGCGATAAAAAAAGGGACTGCCAAGCGGCAGTCCCTTAAAAGAATCACAAGCGATTATATCAAAACGAACAACTAAGCCCGCTCAACAAGGCCCGACCTAAGACAGGACGTGCAAACGTGCTTTCTTTTGGAAGCACCCTTAACAAGGCATTTAACCCTTTTGACATTGGACTTCCAAATCCTCTTTGTCTTAATATTTGAATGGCTGACGTTATTCCCGAAATGAGCGCCCTTGCCACAGATATCACATTTAGCCATAATAATTAACCTCCGTAAGTAGTAATAAAAACACAACAGTAATATGATAGCAGAAACCAAATTAGAATGCAAGCAAAAATTTTATTTTCATGAAAAAAATTTTTCCCACTAAACTATCCCCCTAAACTATCCCCCAAACTATTTCCAAAAACCATCTCCAAAAACCATCTCCAAAAACCATCTCCAAAAACCATCTCCAAAAACCATCTCCAAAAACCATCTCCAAAAACCATCTCCCAAACTATCCTCCAAAATCATCTTCAAAATATCCCCCCAAAACTATCCCCAAAATTATCAAAGAATAATTCTTAGAATTATTCTTATAATTACCCCATAGAATTACCCCATAGAATTACCCCATAGAATTACCCCATAGAATTATCCCATAGAATTACCCCATAGAATTATCCCATAAATTATATTTTTATAAAATTTAAAATTTCTTATTTCATTTTCTCCATATTGCGGTTATAATAAGGAAGCAAAACAGAATGATTTTAAAGGAGGTATTATGAAGGCTTCTTCGATGAACACACATATGGGCAATATCCAAATCGACAATGAAGTAATCGCCCAGTATGCCGGATCAGTTGCAAATGAATGTTTTGGCATCGTCGGAATGGCGGGGATAAATGTCAAAGACGGCATTGTAAAACTTTTGAAAATGGACAGCATTTCCCGGGGAATCCATGTCAGAATCAATAATAATAATAAATTAATCCTCGATTTCCATGTCATTGTTTCATATGGAGTCAGCATTCTTACGGTTTCCGAGAATCTGGCCAGCAATGTCAAATACCGGGTTGAAGAATTTACCGGGCTTAACGTTGAAAAAATAAACATCTTCGTTGAAGGTGTTCGAGTGATTGATTAAGGAGGAAAGTTAAGTGGCAAACACAAAAATTAATGCCGCCCTGCTTTCTAAGATGTTTATTGCTGGGGCCAAAAAGCTTGAAGTAAGCAAGGAATGGATAAATGAACTAAACGTTTTTCCCGTGCCGGACGGTGATACCGGGACGAACATGACGCTGACGATTATGTCAGCCGCCGGGGAAGTAACTGCCTTAGCAAACGCCGACATGAAATCAGTCTGTAAAGCAATATCCTCAGGTTCTCTTAGGGGAGCAAGGGGCAATTCAGGAGTAATCTTGTCGCAGCTGTTAAGGGGTTTTACAAATGTCATCCGTGACTATGAAGAAGTGACAATCCCCATTTTGGCTGACGCAATGGAAAAAGCGGTTGAAACAGCTTATAAAGCGGTCATGAAGCCAAAAGAAGGCACGATTCTAACCGTTGCAAGGGGCGGCGCGGAAAAAGGGCGGGCCCTCGTGAATGAAGGGGTTAGCGACATGGCTTATTTCATTGGCGAAGTGATTAAGCATTCGGACGAAGTTTTGCTTAAAACGCCCGACCTGCTTCCGGTTTTAAAGCAAGCCGGGGTGGTTGATTCGGGCGGCCAAGGGCTGATGGAGATTTTAAAAGGAGCTTATGACATTTTCCTTGGCAAAGAGCTTGATTTAACAATCAGCGCGAAACCGTCCGGACTAAAACCAAAGCTTGATGTCAAAGCCGACATGGAGATAGAGTTTGGATATTGCACCGAGCTCATCATTATGCTGACGAAGAACTTTAACATAAAGCACGAGCTTGATTTAAAAGCTTTCCTTGAATCAATCGGCGATTCGATTGTTGTTGTTGCCGACGGCGACTTGGTCAAAGTCCATGTCCATACCAATGACCCCGGCCTGGCGATTCAAAGGGCCCTAAAATACGGGGCGCTTTCCGATATCAAAATTGACAATCTGCGCCTTGAGCATCAAGAAACATTATTTAAAGAAGCAAAAAAAGCCGAACAGCCGCGCAAGGACGTTGGCTTTATCGCGGTTTCGGCCGGAGCAGGAATCAATGAAATTTTTAAAAGCCTTGGCGTTGATTATTTAATCGAGGGCGGGCAGACGATGAATCCTAGCACCGAAGATATGCTAAATGCGATTAATGAGGTAAATGCCGACAATATTTACATTTTCCCGAACAACAAGAATATCATTCTGGCGGCCAACCAAGCGGCAACTTTAGCCAAGGACAAAAAAGTAATCGTGCTTCCGACCACGACAGTCCCGCAAGGGATTACGGCGATTATCAATTTTGTCCCCGACCTGGATATCGAAGAAAACACGGCCAATATGAGCGAAGAGCTAGCTAGCGTCAAAACGGGCCAGGTCACTTATGCGGTGCGGGACACGATGATAGATGATATCGCCATCAAACAGGGTGATTTTATGGGCATAAATGACGACGGGATCAGCTCGGTTGGCACTGATGTCAAAGAGGTTGCTTATCAGATGGTTGCTTCAATGGCGAACGCTGACAATGAATTAATCAGCATTTATTATGGTGAGGACATAAAAGAAGAGGAAGCAAAAGCCCTAAAGGAAAGCATCCAAAAAGAGTTTGCCCAGCACGACATCGAGCTCCAGTATGGCGGCCAGCCGATTTATTACTATATTATCTCGGTGGAGTAGGGAGCAGGATATAATAATCGAAAGTGAAGATAATGTTATTAGACAAAATAAGGGAATGCTGTAAGAAAAATAACATCATATGGACACCTCATGCTATTACACGTATGATGGAAAGAGGATTAACTAAAAATGATGTTATGTCCTGTATTTATGAAGGCAAGATAATAGAAAATTATCCTGACGACTTTCCCTATCCTAGCTGTCTTATATATGGCCACGCTATCAATTTGCGGGTGATTCATGTGGTCATCGGCAGTGACAGAGAATATATTTTTGTAATAACGGCATATGAACCAGACGCGATTAGATTTGAAGATGACCTAAAAACCAGAAAGGAGATAAAGTAATGCGTTGCTTATATTGCAAATGCGAAACCCAGAAGCAAAGTACAATGACCCATGTAGTTACGCTGGCCAATAGTATTATCGTAGTAAAAAATGTTCCTTGTGTTGAGTGCGACCAATGTGGGGCAAAATTTTATCTCGATAATATTGTTTCCAATTTAGAGGAAATTGTGAATAAGGCCAAAGAACTATCTAGTGAAGTAATCGTAACCGAATACAAAGTACTAGCCGTAGCCTGACTCACAACCCTCATTTCTAATTATTGCTATCTTATTGCGAATTTTTGCGCAATATGGATAGCAATATTGCTTTTTGGAGCATTTTCCTGTACAATTAGGACAAATATCTGAACTGTATCTTAGGCTGAATTTATAAACGATTATGAAGGAGGTATCATTAATGGGAAGCTCTAAAAAAACAGCAATGTTGAGGAGAACGATTGCGCTTTTATTAGCGTTGTTTTTGTTTTCCACGCCAACCCTTAGTTTTCTAGGGGGGGGGGTACTTGGTGCATATGCACAGGAAGGGGAAATCATCATTCTTGATGGGGATGATGAGGGTGAGCCGGAGGGCGACCCCGAATCAAATGGCTTAGAAGACTTGAATCAGGACGGCGATTTACTTAATGACCCAACCAATGTTTCGGACGATGACCTAGGCAATGGTTTAGGTGATGAGCCGGGCAATCTTTCAGACGATGAATGCCAAGATCCTGATTGCACGGAAGAAGAACCTTGCGATGATTGCCTATCCTTAGATGGGGTTGGTTTCGTCGCCGCTTTTGGCGGCATTGGCTTCATGCCATTGTCGGGCGATCTTGCGGATATCTTAATCACCTTTGAAGATAAAAGCGTTGGTGATACATTCGCAGTAGTCGGACCGGCAACCGCAACAGTCATTGAAGATGACGGCAACAAGGTCTTAAGGATCGACCCAGATAAAGAGAATGAATCCGGAGCAGTCATCCCGGTTGATTTGGGAGCAACGAAACTATCTGATTATTCAAAGATTACAGTTAGCCTCAAATCAGATTCTGCAACCAGATTAGACGGAAAGAATTTCAAAGTATTTGCGGCGGCTAGCGCAGTTGTCCCGCCTAATGCCGCTAACCAGATACTTACTATAGGTAATATCAACTATCCGGAAGTTACTTCAGCTTGGCTGGACACAGAGGGGACAATCACAACGAACACGACCACCGCTGATTTAACCGGCGAGATTTTCCTTCTGGTCCTTGGCGATTATATGAACAATAAAGAGGCAATCCGGGTCGATAATATCGGCTTGTGGCTGCTTGATGCTTGTTGCAACGGATTGTGTAACCCTTGCACTTGCTCCCCTTGTGACGTTGCCAATGAGGAGCCGGGCAAATGCTGTTATGAATATGACCCCAACGTAGATTGTGTTGACCTGCTGGCTGGCTTAGCCGAAAGGACCATCACCAACCCGAATCCGGGGAACGCGTGGAACTCTTGGGCGACGGTCCTACAGCTTAACGTCCCGAACGGCACAGTCTTACAGGACTACAAGACATTCAGTTATGATATCACAACTGTTGTTGCCGGAGACCCGGTCAGCGGAGCCGGATCTGTTCCTAATCGGCTGCAGCTTGAGATTTTTGCCAATGGCGTCGCAAGCCCTGCCATCAATGCCATCAGCCCCCGGTATGGGATTGACCGCGAAAGTGCCGAGATAAGCTTGCTTCCGACCCTCGGACAGCCCAATTTCGTCGGCGCGAATGGCAGAGTCAAGTTTGCCACCAACAATAACTCATCAGAATACTCCGACATCCAAACCGTCACATTCAATAAGGCCGTCCTTGTTGCCCTTGACTGTGATGGCAGTTGTGATGTTTGCGACCCGTCCGGCGCTCCTAGCGGGGACATCGTCATTGACTTTGAAGACCTAAGCGTTGGCGATATTGCTGCTCCTTTTAGGAATATCGGGTCGGGACTGGCAGATATTTATGTCGATGCCGGGAACCAAGTCCTGCGCTTCCAGCCCAACCACGGCAATAACGCTGGCGTAGTCATCCCAGTCACGATCCCGGCCGGGAAAACGCTTGGTGATTTCGAAAAGATTACTTACCGCGTTAAAGCGGACACAGCAGTTTACGGCAAAGATATTGACTTCATCGGCGATACGAGAGGTTACGCATTCAATCAATGGATAGGAGCTTCTGACAACGTAGACCGCCGCCTGGGCAGGAGAAATGGCAATATAGTAGAATCCTGGACTGCAATAGAGTTTAATATTTTACCAGCCATGAACGCATTAGCTGGCGAGATTGATATTTTGGTTGGAGTATCGTTCCTTGACGATGCACCTCAACAGGAAAACTACTACTACTTCGATGACATTACCTTGGTTGAGCGCAAATCCATCAACTATAGTGCCGCGGCTGATGGCACGGCCGGGATGGTTTCATCAACGAAGATTACCCTCACTTTTACCGATCCGGTGACGGCCCTTACTGTCAGCGAGATTGACTTTGTGCCCGGCTCAGGAAATCCTGGCCTTTCAATCGATGACCCGGTCGTAGTCGCCGGAAGCGACAACAAAGTCTGGGAAGTTCCGTTAGATGGCACGATTGGCGTTCCCGGCAATATCACGTTTTCAATTGACCGCCTTGGCATCCAAGCGGAAGAGAAGTTAGTCCTGCTCCACAAAAAGCTTGAATCGGCAATGGCTGACATTGAGATTACTTTTGACGGGACAGAGCCGGACTGGGAAGACCGCTTTAGGGCCAATGGCAATGCGGTTGAAATTAGTATTGATACTCAATTCGGCCAACATGACGATTTTGCCTTAAAGGTAGAGCGGACAGCCGCGGCTCTGGGCAGCTACCAGCATTGGGTCCGCGTGGGGCAAGTCTCCGCATACGCCGGGCCGGGTGATACCGAGCTAAATCTTCCGGCGGGAGCGTCCTATACGATTACTGCCAATTTCTATGTTCCTTCTCAGGCAGCAGGAGCGAAAACGATTCGCGGCCCGCAGATATTCATTAATAATACGAACAGCGGCCCAAGCATTTTCCCCTCTGACGCAAATGCCGGGAATATTGCAACTGACACATGGGTCGAGATATCATTTAAGACCCCGGTCTTGACCGCCCCGCTTGACAGTATTGCTTTCCGCCTTAATGCTTCTTCAGATGATAATTATCCTGATTATTGGTATATTGATGATATTACGATTTCGCAGGAACTGGGCGAAATGCCGGAATGGGATCTTACCCTTCCGTCACTTTATCAGACATACGCAAGCTACTTCCTGTTTGGCAATATCATGGACCCGAACCACCAATTTTCAATGGACCCTGACACGAAAGCAATGTTTGTCCACCATTATAATGCGGTCACAGCCGAGAACAGCATGAAGCCGGATTCATATGGCATGACTGGCCCAACCGTGCCGCCCAATTTTACCAGATCAAGGGAGTTGGTTGACTGGGCAAATGGTGAAAGCATTAACGCCATCGGGCATACGCTCGTATGGCATCAGCAGTCGCCGACATGGCTTAATTCGTCCGGCGGTGATCCGTTGACAAGGGCCCAAGCAAAAGCAAACCTTGAAATGTTTATTAATGCGATTGCCGGGGAGTTTGCCGGAGATCTTCTGGCATGGGACGTCGCTAATGAAGTATTTAATGACGGCGGAGTCTTTAACGGCGATTGGCGCAGTAACCTCCGCACCAGCTCAATGTGGTACCGTTCATATGAGAACGGCGCAAACAGGGCGGCTGGCGAAAGCGGCGCGGATTATCTATATGATGCCTTTGTCTTTGCAAGGGCAGCCGACCCGGCAGCGATTCTTTATTACAATGATTACAATGATGATAACGTAACCAAG
>Ga0099364_10002088_pt1 | contig 32189 bp, 27 predicted proteins | sample TergutTh196P3_FD_73070 | JGI IMG/M metagenome (GOLD analysis project Ga0099364, IMG submission 73070) | Microcerotermes parvus P3 segment gut microbial communities from Pointe-Noire, Republic of the Congo - Th196 P3 | ecosystem: Host-associated > Arthropoda: Insects > Digestive system > Gut ... | reverse complement strand
CTATATAGAAATGTACGCATGTTACTATAAAACCGATCCCGATTGTCATTGTCCCATATCGTTTTTATAAAACATTGCCATCGCAAAATAACGTCGTAGGGGTCGGCGTCCTCGACGACCCGTTAATACAAAATTAATCATAACCATCGTTTACGGAAAATCGGGACATGCAAGCATGTCCCCTACAGCATAAAAAACATTGCAATTGCTAAATAGCGTCGTAGGGGCGGCAATCTGCCGCCCGCTGTTATTAACCCGGACTATTGCTATATAGAAATGTACGCATGTTACTATAAAACCGATCCCGATTGTCATTGTCCCATATCGTTTTTATAAAACATTGCCATCGCAAAATAACGTCGTAGGGGTCGGCGTCCTCGACGACCCGCAAATGCAAAATTAATTATGACCATCGTTTACGGAAAATCGGGACATGTAAGCATGTACCTTACAGCATAAAAAACATTGCAATTGCTAAATAGCGTCGTAGGGGCGGCATTCTGCCGCCCGCTGTTGTTAACCCTGACCATTGCTATATAGAAATGTACGCATGTTACTATAAAACCGATCTCGATTGACATAAGACTCTTTCAATCAGAATGGCTATCATCATTTTGCCATTCAACCACGCCATTACGCTTTCTGTTCGTCGTTTTGGCAATTCTCCAAAATCCATTATCGATTTTAAGCGTTTGAAATAGATTTCCACTTGCCAACGTAGTTGATACAGTTCTAATACCTGTTCCGCGACAATCTCATCCGGCAACGAAGTAATCAGTACAATATAGTTATTGAACTCTTTTGTGTCGTCTGCTAAGACAACTTGTTTCAAAGATTCTTTTCGACGTAACTTCTTTTGCGTCCGTTCTATACTAACCGGCGTTTTACGCATTGCGCATACTCGCAGTGCAATGTCTTTGCCTGTACTGCTTTTTATAAATACTTGCGTATTTAGATTCTCGTTTTCGTCTAATTGTCTCAGCTTTTCCAATAAATTGACGCCATGCCCATTGGCGTCGCTCATCTTAAGTTAGCGCGTATGTGACGCCTTACTATGGCTGCGCATGGGGCGGCGCGGGCAACGGACCGAATAATTCCGCCGGAAGCCTGTCTATTTTCCCATCAACGACCGTTTGCCATCCGAGCCATTGCCAAGCGCCGCTCGACGCGAAACGCAGTGTGTCATCCCCGTTCCATACAGCGTATTCCCGGTCTTCGAAATTTTCGATGGTCATAATGCATTTACCCGCGCCGACTGCGTCCCATATGCGTATCGTCCCGTCGTCTCCGGCGGACGCTAAACGCGAGCCGTCGGGCGACCACGATACGGCATTGACTCCGCCTCTATGTCCTTCCAAAACGGTGAGAAGCTCGCCTGATGCGTCCCATATGCGTATCGCGCCATCATCACCGCCGGACGCGAGCCGCTTGCCGTCCGGAGACCACGACACGGTGTTGACGCCGCTACTATGTCCTTCCAAAACGGCGATACATTCCGCGTCGAATGCGTCCCATATGCGTATCACGCCGTCGTGACCGGCGGACGCTAAACGCGCGCCGTCAGGAGACCACGCCACAGCGTTGACCCAGCCATTATGTCCTTTCAAAACGGCGATACATTCCGCGTTGACCGCGTCCCATACGCATATCGCGCCGTCCCTACCGCCGGACGCCAGACGCTTGCCGTCAGGCGACCACGCCATGGCGGCGACCCAACTACTATGTCCTTCCAAAACGGCGATACATTTACCAGCGCCGTCCGCGTCCCATACGCGTATCGTATTGTCCCCATCGCCGGACGCGAGGCGCGCGCCGTCAGGCGACCATGCCACGGCGGTGACGGCGTATTTATGTACTTCCCAAACGGCGATACATTTACCTGACGCGTCCCATATGCGTATCGCGCCGTCCCGACCGGCGGACGCCAAACGCGCGCCGTCAGGAGACCACAATACGGCGCTGACCTGACAATTATGCCCTTCCAAAACAGCGATACATTCACCCGCACCTGAGACGTTCCATATGCGTATCGTATTGTCGTAACCACAGGACACCAGCCGCGCGCCGTCAGGAGACCATGATACGGCGTTGACGACATTATTATTATGTCCATTGATAACGGCGATACATTCACCAGCGCCGACCGCGTCCCATATGCGTATCGTGTAATAACCGCCGGATGCTAAACGCGCGCCGTCGGGAGACCACGATACGGTGTAGACACTACCACTATGTCCTTCCAAAACGGCGATACATTCGCCGACCGCGTCCCATATGCGTATCGTCTCATCGCGACCGCTGGACGCGAGACGCGCGCCGTCAGGCGACCATGCCACAGCGTTGACATTACCACTATGTCCTTCCAAAACGGCGATACATTCCGCACTGACCGCGTCCCATACGTATATCGCGCCGTCGTAGCCACCCGACGCCAGCCGCAAGCCGTCCGGCGACCACGACACGGCGTTGATGGTGCCGAAATCGCCGATAAACGAACGTAACGTTCTGCTCCAGGCGGGGAATATATCGTTGTTCATCGGTCGACCCGTCACAAAACAATCCGGCGAATTCGCGACACTTTCCGGCAAACATTCGCACAATAGCCACTGCGTACGACGCAAAAGCAAATCCACCATTTGCGCGCCACCGAGCCGCGCGTTTCTGAATATGGCGCCCTCAAGCGACGCTCCGCTCATGTCGGCGCGTTCGAGGTTGCAGTCAAATACCCGCGCGCGCGTGAGGCTCGTCTCACGGAAAAATGCGTTTTGCAGGTTACAGCCGTTAAAGGACGCATCGCGCAAATCCGCGCCGTCAAACACTGCCTCCGGCAAATCAAGCGTTATTTCCATTAACCGCAGCTTCGCCCCGGACAGTCGAATGCCGCGCAGTTGAGGACATGGATATTTCATTCGCTTCGCGCGCAGCGCATACTGCAAAATGTTGACGTTCGTCTCCACGTTATACAACGCCGCCCATTTGCGCATCGTCCCTGTCAACAACGCGCCGCCATACTCCATGAGAAGCTGACCCAAAAAGTCAAACGTCTCATCGCTCGGGCGCGGCATCACCCACCGCGCGGGCGAATCATCCCGTAACGCGTCAAAAAGATATACAGCCAGAAAATACTCAAGCAACGAAGTATGCGAAAAGCGGAATACGCTCTTGTCCGCGCTTTCGTCATGCCGCGCCAGAAATGTTGAATTTCTCAAATCCTCTTCCAGCTTATCCTTGGAATAGCCATCGTAACGACGTCTTAATCGCGCTTCCGATTCAATCCACTCGAAAAGCCAGTCCTCTATTTCGTCCGCAGGCGCTGATGACGTCCCTTTTTGCCATAAATAAGCCGCCAGTCGAGCCGCCAGTTCATGTTTGTGCTTTAATTTTATGTAATGTTTTGACTTATCTCTTTCAAGCCATTTATTCACCATCTCAGCGTACAGCGTCACGCCATAAATGGGTTTCCCAAGCTCCCTCGCTCTTTCTATCTCCGGAATTAGTTCGCTTATAAACCTCAGCGTTATTGGGCGTTTCGTTAGGTCTTTGAGATCATGAACGCTTTCAATTAGATCCTCTATTTTTCCGATATCGGCGCCGGGAATGGCTTCTTTTAAGTATTCTCGAACCTGTTCATCGTTGAACGGTAGCAATGTCATTGCCTGGAAAACGCTTTCGTCCTTGTCGTCGCGCTCTTCGCCTGTCAGATGATTTCGCTGTTCACGCAATGTCCTGAAGAACTGCGTACGAGTTGAAATCAATACTTTCATCGCCGCTTTTTCCTTTTTCGTCCCGCCTTGCTTTGCGATATCAAGAACAGATAACAGAGTGCGGATGAACGTAATCCCATCTTCCTCTTCAAGTTTTACCAAGACCTCGTCGAGACCGTCAAATACCGCTATTGAACCCGATTTCAACAGGTAATAAATTCGCTCAAGCAACTCCGCATCGCTTTCGCCGGTACGTGTCCATCCGCGTTTTGCACATTCAAGCATCACTTTGTCAAGTGTCGGCGTCGGCACATTTGATAGATCTGTTACATCACGCAAGTTGAAATACAGCGCGGTTTTTTTGGCGGAGTCTCGTTTACGATATTGCTCCATCTTCTTGACAAACCGCTGGCAAGTTATGGTCTTGCCCATACCATACTCGCCCAGCAGGGCAAATATGGGTTGGCTTTTGCTGTCATCCGCCCATTTTGTTAATGCTTCCAGCGCGTCTACGCCTCCGCTTTCATCCTCAAGCATTGGATTGTCAATCTTTTTCATAGATCCCATTTTCCCCTGTGAATCCAATAATATTCTCACTTTATCAAGTTCATCTAATTTTACGTTGCTGGTTCTTCCCGCTCTACGAATACTTCCGGCTTTTTGTTCGAGCTGTGTCAATTCAGGCGCGGGTTGTATAAAGCTTTCGAGTTGATTTAAGCCCATGTTATTTATAAGTTCACGGGCTACTATTGCGGCATTTTCTGCAGCTTCTAATTGCCGTTCATCCTTACTGCGATCTTTATCTTTTGCAAAGTCCGATATGCCTTTTATGAGTATCCATTTAAAACGTTCCTCCCCCGCAACCGCCAATCCGGCGCCTTCCATCTCGCCTCCAATCGCGCCTGGGTAAAGCTTGTGCAATTTGTTTCGATAGTTAAAATCATTTATGAGGGTGTCTTCACTTAGCAGTTTTCCAAAATGAAGCCTTGGCCACCCGGAATCTTTAATTTCCATTTTTATCGTATTCAAAAGAGAAATCAAATTATATAAACTTCTTGTAGACCTGAACTCTGAACCGCGCGGAATTGTTTCTCCCTCAGCTATTTTTTTTCTATTGCAGTTTTTTACTTCATTTGAAATCAAAACATCTCCAATTTCTTGATCTCCGCCTTCATCTGAAGGTTTTGCGCCATATCCTATCCCAACTATTAATATCGCTACGGGATTCCAACTGTGCCACGCATCGCTTGCGAGTTGTAAAGCAACGTCTGACCCCTGCTCTTCATCGGGAGAAGGAACGAGATATACGTTATAGCCGCCGTGTTCACCAAGGTTTATGCCGTTGATCAAATTTCCCTTCACTTCAGAGATTTCTCCATGCAAAAATTCATTAATTATTTTCTTTTTTTCATTATTATTGAATGTGAGAATAACGACGATTTTATTGTGTTCATAACGAGCCGTTTGCTTGACAACATTGTTGCCCAATTTTCGTTCAAGACCGCTTAAGTCGCTTGCGATAGTATTATGTTCCGTGAACGAACTCTCGAACCAAACATAGCGTTTTGCTGCTCCGGCTCTTTTGTCGCCCGTTATGCAGCATTTGAGATCAATATCAGCCTCTTCAGCTTTATTATTTATAGTCCCGATTAGCCGGTTGAGCAAGGCGTTCGCGCTGGCTGTTTTATGGAATCCGAATAATTCGTCGTGGATTTTTAGGACGTTGGCGCGATAATTATTCTCTTCGAAGAGCTCGACAATGGCTTCCGCCGCTTTGAATTCTTTATCTGACAAGCTAATACGCCGCAATGCATTGAGGGTCAGATTTTTGTTAAGCGAGTTTCGAGTTTTCATTTCTACACCTCCTTTGAAAATTTTTGTCTTGAGCGAATAATACAATAATTCTGCAAATGTGTCAATAGTCTTTTTGATGTTTGATTGTAATATATGTATTATTGATGTTTGATTATATGAAATGTATTTATTTGTTTGATATGTTTGAGCATGGGCGAAGAAGCGCAATATGTGGCGAGCGTACCCGTTTACGGAAAATCGGGACGTCCAGAGGCCGTCCCCTACGGTTCTGATGGGCGATGGTTGTGATTATTAGCAGCAGGCGACAGGTTGTCGCCCCTGTAACGCCCCGTTGGGGCTTAAGCACTATAGGTGACGTTGACGCCTCCGGTTCTTCGCCGCCGGAAAACCCTCCCGGAAAAATTATTATCAAGGCAATTCTGTTAAGGGGTAAGCTAAAAATTGAGAAAATCTACATCCACATTACTTCAAATATACTCGTGCTAATCACTTGAAATGCACGAAAGAATATGTTAACATGAGTGTACACTATTTTGGAGGCGTTTACTATGGCTGATACAATTAATGTAACTATCAGGCTTGATAGAGAGGTTAAGGAACAAGCTGAAAGAATGTTCAATGATTTCGGTATGAATCTATCTACTGCATTTAATATTTTTGCGCGTCAAGCTTTACGTCAAGGCAAAATACCATTCGAGATTTACGACCCATTTTATAGCAAGAGAAACCAAGATGTGCTAAATCGTAGAATTGCAGACATTGAAGCGGGAAAAAATATTACGGCTCACGAACTGATTGAGGTTAATGATGAATAAAGTATGGCACGATGAAGCGTGGGACGAGTATGTTGCTTGGCAAAAAGAGGATAAAAAAACATTGAAGCGTATCAATGACCTTATCAAGGATATCAACCGACAGCCTTTTGTTGGCATTGGCAAGCCAGAACCTTTGAAGGGGAATTGGCAAGGGTATTGGAGTAGGAGAATTGACGATGTAAACCGTATCATATATAAGGTTAAGAATGACCAAATCATAATCGCTCAATGTGGCGGTCATTACGATGGCTAATGTAACACAGTGGTTAAATGAACTATTGACGGAAGAACAAAACATGTGAAGGAGTAAAGAATATGCCAGAATTAAGCGTAAACAGAAAATCAATCCCGATTGCCATCGTCCCCTACATGCCCGTGTTCTGTATTGCGCGCCGTCTGAATTTGGGTCAACCGCAGCGGGTTGCCCCTACTACACGAGGCGATGTCGCCAATCCAAGTTTTAGGCGCGGCGTTGATAATAGGCGACACAATATTCGGCGAATGCTTGAATGTAAATAAATCAGGGGGATTAACATGAAATTTGAATATTTAGTTTACGATGGAGGGTATGAAGGACATGCTGCAAGAGACGTTAATTCCGTACTTAATATCTATGGGGAAGAAGGATGGGAACTTGTAGGTTTTCAACAAACTGGATTTCGGTACACTGTACGATATATTTTTAAACGTCAATGCGAAACTGCCAATGATTTAAACAGCTTAATGAAGTAGGGACAGTATGTTGTATATTGATGCCAAAACGGTCTCGTTAGAACCGCCCGGTTGTTGCATATTAACCATAATACTGTTTACGGAAAATCGGGACGTCCAGAGGCCGTCCCCTACGGTTCTGATGGGCGATGGTTGTGATTATTAGTAGGGGTCGGCGTCCTCGACGACCCGCAAATGCAAAATTTACCAAAACAATCGTTTACGGAAAATCGGGACACGACCCCGATTGCCATCATCACCTACATGCCCATGTCCTGTTTCGCGCGCCATCCGAATTAGGGCAACCGCAAGGGTTGCCCCTACGGTTCTGATGGGCGATGGTTGTGATTATTAGCGTTGGTCGACGTCCTCGACGACCCGCAAATGCAAAATTAATCATAACCATCGTTACAGAAAATCGGGACACGATCCCGATTGCTATCGTCGCCCTACTCTATTTGAAATAATTAATTCCGCCTTCAAAGAGCGGGAGGAATTTTTTGCCAGGGATGTTTTGCGCCACAAATTCGCCACAGCGTTCGGGATGCGCCATTTTGCCAAGTATTCGACCGTCGGGGCTGCATATGCCTTCTATTGCCCAGTCCGAGCCGTTTGGGTTGTATGCTATATCCATTGATGGCAAGCCATTCATATCTACATATTGAAAGGCAATTTGACCGTTGGCTTCCAAGGCTTTTAACGCTTCGGGCGACGCCATGAATCGTCCCTCTCCGTGCGAGACCGGTTGCGCGTATATTTCACCGTGCGTACATTTTGATAGCCAAGGCGAAACTAATGAAGCGACGCGCGCGTTTATATAGCGCGATTGATGCCGACCGATACTGTTGAATGTAAGCGTAGGACAATCGGCTGTCATTTGCGATATTTGACCATGTGTGAGCAGTCCCAGCTTGATCAGCGCTTGAAAGCCGTTGCATATTCCCAGAATCAAGCCGTCTCTGTTTTGAATCAAGTCGTGTACCGCGTCTGTCAGTCGCTGGTTTCGAAAGAGGGACACAATGAATTTCGCTGCGCCGTCCGGTTCGTCGCCGCCGGAAAACCCTCCCGGGAATACAATCATCTGAGCGGACGATATTGCTTTTTCAAGCTCGATGATGGAAGCTTGTAGCATTGTAGGCGTTAAGTTCCTTATCAGCGCAATTTCGCAGACACCTCCGGCTCGTTCTATGGCTGCTGCGGTGTCGTACTCGCAGTTTGTTCCGGGGAAAACCGGTAAAACCGCCTTAGGCTTTGCATGTGATGTTCTGCGGTTGGAGACGGCTGACTTTTTGCTTGCGATTAACGGCGCGGCGCCGCTTTGTTCAGTTTTAATCGGGAATATGTTCTCAAGGGGCAATTCCCATGCGGTTTGAAGGCGCTCAAGCGATATCGTCTCTTCTCCAAAAGTTAGTTCGGCGACATCTTGCGTAGTACCTAAGAATTTATATCCTTCAAGGATTTCGGCGGATTCAAATATTATCGAACCCCATTGGCGGTCAAACAACCTGTCTTCCAGACTTCCATTAAAGCCAATCATATTGCCGAAAGCCATTTTCATAATGCCGCCATGCACCCCGCTTGCGTCGCACGCCCACGCGGACAACACTTTGCCCGCGCGACACAATGCCGCATATTTCTCCCATATGTCCAAAAGCGCCTCATAGTTGGGCAATCCATCAAGATTCATCGGCGTTTCCAACAAATAAACGGGATTCCCGGTGCGCTTGAATTCAGGGCTTATCAACTGCGCCGCGTCATTAACCCCTATGGCGAACGATATGAGCGTGGGTGGCACGTCCAAATCGCCGAAACTGCCTGACATAGAATCTTTTCCGCCAATAGCCGCTATTTTTAAACCCATCTGCGCCGAAAACGCTCCAAGCAGCGCGGATAAAGGCGCCCCCCACCGGGATGCGTCCCCGTCTACGCGCGGAAAATACTCCTGGAGCGAGAGATGTATCGTATCGAACTTTACTCCCGATGCGACAAGCTTGGCGACCGAAGTAACCACAGCGTATGCCGAACCGCCGAAAGGGTCTGCTTTAGTATAGTACGGATCGAAGCCGTATGCCATGACCGAAGCGGTACGCGCGCCTTTTCCCGGAAGAAGCGCCGCCATTACCTGCGTCTCGGTCAAGGCATATTTGCCGCCATACGGCATGAATACGCTCGCGGCGCCTATCGAGCTATCAAAGCGCTCCACAAGCCCTTTTTGCGAGCAAAAATTTAAGTCTTCGGCAAGCTGCAATATAGTAGCGACATTTTTGTTAAGCCCGCCGCGTAATTCAAGAGGAGCGGACATATCGCCGCGAACAACGACGTCCGCGCTTCGCTCCGCGCCGTTTGTATTCAGAAAAGCCCTTTCAATATCGACGATTCTCTGACCACGCCACGACATGACAAGGCGTTTAGTCTCGGTGACGCGGGCGACAACTGAGGCTTCTATGTTTTCCGCTTCAGCGTGCAGAAGTAATGCGTTTAAATCGGATTCAGCCACTACAACCGCCATGCGCTCTTGAGATTCCGAGATAGCAAGCTCTGTGCCGTCAAGTCCATTATATTTTACAGGCATGGCGTCCAGATTAATCTCCACGCTGTCCGCCAGTTCGCCAATGGCGACGGATGCCCCACCGGCGCCAAAATCGTTGCACCGCTTGATTAGCTTCGTAACGTCCGGGTTCCTGAATAAACGCTGGAGCTTGCGTTCTTCCGGGGCGTTGCCTTTTTGAACTTCGGAGGCGCTCCCGGACACTGTTTCCGTACTGTGCGTCTTCGATGAACCCGTGGCGCCGCCTATTCCGTCCCGTCCCGTACGACCGCCCAGCAACACAACCGGATCGCCCGGCGCAGGGGTATCCCTGCGAACTGAGGACAGCGGCGCCGCGCCGACCACTGCGCCTACTTCAAGGCGTTTTGCTATGTATCCTTCATGGTACAATTCCTTCACATAACCGGTGGCAAGCCCAATTTGATTGCCGTACGAACTATATCCTTCTGCGGCCGTTACGGTGAGTTTGCGTTGCGGAAGTTTGCCCGGCAACGTCTCTTCTATCGGTCTTCTCGGGTCACCCGCGCCCGTTATCCGCATCGCCTGATAAACGTACGCCCGGCCTGAGAGCGGGTCGCGTATCGCTCCGCCTAAGCAGGTGGAAGCGCCGCCAAATGGTTCTATTTCCGTTGGATGGTTATGAGTTTCATTTTTAAAAAATAATAGCCAGTCTTCTTGTCCATGCGCGAAATCCGCCCTTATTTTTATTGTGCAGGCGTTGTTTTCGTCGGAAATATCAAGCATGGGGAGCAGACCGCGTTCGCTAAGATGTCTTGCGGCAGAGGTTGCTATACGCATGAGCGTCACCGGCTTACCGTCGTTGATTGAAAGAAATAGATCATACGCTTTTTGAACGCGTTCATCGTGAATGACAACTGACTCGATTACTGTGTTAAATGTCGTATGCCGACAATGATCAGACCAGTAAGTATCTATTACCCGAAGCTCGGCAAGCGACGGGTCGCGACGTTCGCCAATAAAATGCGTTTGAGTCATTTGCAGGTCAGCCAACGACATTGCCAACCCAAGCTGAAGCCTCAGCGCATCCAGCGCGTCGCCGTTCATTTTCGTAAAACCAATAATTATAGGAACGTTATCGGGTATCTTTCCGGTATTTTGAAAAAGGCTTTCAGGTTTTTCGTAAGACGCCTCGCGACTCTCCAAGGGGTTAATAAGATATTCTTTCACTCGTTCGTAATCCGAGTCGCCGATACCCTCGATTGCATAAACCCGAGCCGCGCGAACAATAGGTCGTTCGCCGCCCAGCAACATTTGAACGCATTGTTCGCATGACTCGCCCCGCGCATCAAACTGCCCCGGCAGAGGCTCGATATGTAAAACCCGCGCGCCGCCTGAAAAAACAGGCAGGTTTTCTTCATAGCAAATATCGCACATAGGCTCGCTCAATACAGTGTTCATAACTTCATGCCACTTGTCGTCAGGCAGGTTTTGTATATCGTAACGGTTAAAAACCCGTATATTTATTTTTTGGAATCCAAAGACGCTTGCTATTTCAGCCTGAACCGCCTTCGCGGCGGAGTCAAAGCCAGGTTTCTTTTCAACATAACAGCGAAAAACGACATTGTTCATTTTTATTACCTCACAATCATAATAAATAGATTATACAACTAACGTTCTGAAATGAAGCGTGCTATAATAAAATTCCAATTTGGAAAAACAATACACGGAATACAGAAATAGACTTAATAAGGAGGGGAAGATCGTGTACATACCGCTTGGAGAGAGAGAGCTCGCTAAAGAAATTGAACAGCGCGGAATAGCAATAGGAATGGAAAAAGGTATGGAAAAAGGCGAGGAAAAAGGCGAGGAAAAAATAGCGAGAATGGTGAGAAATCTTATAGCAAACGGCATTTCTCCTGACATCATTGCCCAAAGCGCGGGGTTGCCCGTGGAACAAGTGCGTATGCTCATAAGCTAATTTTTCGGCGTCTATTCAAGAATATTTCCTCATTGCGCGCAAAAGCGTTTCGGATTTTTCAATCTCTTTTATAACAGCGCTTTGGGCCGGACCTCCCGGGAGATTTCTTGCATTGACGCACGCCTCAACCGTTATTGCTTCGTAAATCGTCTCGTCAAACATGTTGGAAACGCTTTTGAAATCAGCAATCGTTAAATCGTTAAGCGATGTTTTCTTGTTTATTGCGTGTAACACAAGCCTTCCGATTATTTCATGAGCTTCTCTAAACGTCGCGCCTTTTTTTACAAGCCAATCCGCCGCGTCGGTTGCGTTTGTATAACCACCGAGCGCGCTTTGATACATATTCTCCTTATTTATTGTTATGCTGCTTAACATTCCGCAAAAAACCGAAAGGCATGATTTCACCGTATCGACAGCGTCGAATACTGCTTCTTTATCCTCTTGCATGTCCTTGTTATACGCCAGAGGCAAACCTTTCATCATGGTCAAGAGTCCCATGAGATCGCCGTATACGCGTCCGGTCTTTCCTCGGATAAGCTCCGCCATATCGGGATTCTTTTTCTGCGGCATAATTGACGAGCCCGTCGCGTAAGCGTCGGATATTTCCACAAAGGCAAAAGCGTCGGTCGACCATAATATAAGCTCCTCGCAAAAGCGGCTCATGTGCATCATGATTATGGATAAGCCGGATACGAATTCGACGCAAAAATCCCTGTCGGAAACGGCGTCGAGGCTGTTTGCGGTTATGTCGGAAAACCCGAGCAGGTCTTTAACAAAATCCCTGTCGAGAGGGTATGTGGTGGTAGCAAGCGCGCCTGAACCAAGCGGCATTTCGTCGGTCCTTTTTCGGCAATCGCAAAGCCTTTCAAAATCGCGCCTGAACATTTGGAAATACGCGAGCAAATGATGGGCTAAAGTTATGGGTTGCGCCTTTTGCATATGGGTGAATCCGGGCATAGTTGTGGCAGTATGCTGTTTTGCCACAGTCAACAGCGTTTCCATCAAATCTGTCAGCAGCGTTTTAATCTCGTCGATTTCATTTTTCACATACATCCTCATATCAAGCGCAACTTGGTCATTGCGGCTCCTGCCTGTATGCAGCCTCTTTCCGGCATCTCCTATGCGCGATATCAGCTCCGACTCGACAAATGAATGAATGTCCTCGGCGTCCATATCTATCGTTAAGGCGCCTCTTTCGATATCCGCCGCTATGTTTTTTAAAGCCTTTATGATTGCTTCGGCGTCCGACTTTGGAATAATTCCTTGCTGCCCAAGCATTTCAGCGTGAGCTACGCTGCCGTTTATATCCTGCTTGTAAAGCCTCTGGTCGAAGGACACAGAAGATTGAAAATCGCTTGCCAATTTGTCTGTACGTTGCGAAAAACGCCCTCCCCATAATTTCATTTGTTCACGGTTCCTTTCATGGTTTTTCTTTATTGTTTTTTCAACTTAACGTCTTTTCTCGTTTCCACGCGGCTCTTGAAACCCCGCTGTCCTTTGCCGCTTTGGACACTGCTTCGGCTACGGCTCGCGCGGCGGATTTGTCCAGCGGACTTGGAATAATGTTATCCGCTGTTAATTCGTTTTCTTTGATATGTTCGGCAATGGCTTTCGCGGCGGCAAGCTTCATCTCCTCGTTTATGTCGGAAGCAAGCTCGTTGAGCGCGCCTCTGAACACGCCGGGAAAAGCAAGCGCGTTATTAATTTGGTTCGGAAAATCGCTGCGCCCCGTACCAACTATCGCCGCGCCGCCCGCTTTCGCCAAATCCGGCGTTATTTCAGGGATTGGATTTGCCATAGCAAACACTATCGGGTCTTTGTTCATGCTTTCAACCATTGCTTTGGAAACGCAAGCGGGCGCCGATAAGCCAATAAAAATATCCGCGCCTGCCATCGCGTCGGCAAGGGTTCCGCTGCGGCGCTCAGGATTAGTGATTTCAGCAATTTTTTGTTTTTCCGCGTTCAAGTTGTCCCGATTTTTGTATATAGCGCCCTGACGGTCGCACAATATCGCGTTTTTAATACCGTAATCGTTCAAAAGCCGTACTGTCGCAATACCCGCCGCGCCTGCGCCGTTTATTGTTACCGATACGTCGCCAATCTTTCTTCCGGTTATACGCAGCGCGTTTATTACGGCTGCCAGAACGACAATTGCCGTGCCATGCTGATCGTCGTGAAATATTGGAATATCGCAGCATTCTTTTAATCGGCGCTCAATTTCAAAGCAACGGGGCGCGGATATATCCTCAAGATTGATTCCGCCAAAACTACCGCACAACAATTTAACCGTATTGACAATTTCATCAACATCCCGTGAACGTATGCACAACGGAACGGCGTCCACATTTCCAAATTCTTTGAAGAGTACTGCCTTCCCTTCCATAACTGGCATAGCCGCTTCCGGTCCAATGTCGCCCAATCCCAGCACAGCCGTGCCATCGGTTACAACGGCGATAAGGTGCGAACGCCTCGTAAGCGCATAACTTTGCTGCGCGTCTTTATGAATAACCAGACATGGCTCGGCGACGCCCGGCGTATACGCCAACGACAGGTCTTCGCGGGTATTCACGGGGGCTCTGCTAACCACCTCTATTTTTCCCTGCCATTCGTAATGTTTTTTTAATGATTCCAACGCATAGTCCATATATATCATCCTCTTTCCGCGCTAAATATGTTGCCGCCTATACAATCGATTGCAACAATCAGCGGCATATTACAGACGATAAGCTTATACACGGCTTCCGGTCCCAGGTCTTCAAACGCGATGATTTCGGCTCGTTCAACGCATAGCGCCATAAGAGCTCCCGTTCCGCCGACGGCTGATAAATATACCCCATTGTATTTTTGTATTGCATCAATAACAGATTCGCTTCTCGTACCCTTTCCAATCATAACGAGCAGACCTTCTTGCATAAGACGGGGCGCGTACGCGTCCATGCGCAGGCTTGTGGTAGGCCCGGCGGCGCCAATGACACGCCCGGGCGGCGCGGGACAGGGACCGGTATAATATATTGCCTGTCCGCGTACGTCAAAGGGCAGCGGTTCTTTATCGTCAAGCAGCTCGATCATACGTTTGTGGGCTGCGTCCCTGCCTGTATATATAACGCCTGACAGTAAAACGTGGTCTCCGGCGCGTAAGCTTTGAATCGTTGCATCCGAAAAAGGAGTCAAAATATTAAGCATCTATTATTAGTCCTTTACGCATTGTAAATTGCATTATATAACTGCCGTCCGATGGCGCGTTGCATGGCAGCCAATATTAACGGCAACCGGCAAACCAGCGATGTGGGTTGGATATGTCAATATATGCGCGCCCAAAGTGGTCGTCTTTCCGCCGAAACCGGCGGGACCTATCCCCAGTTCGTTGATGCGGACAAGCAATCGCGCTTCAACTTCCGCCCAGAATGGGTCTGCGTTAACGCTACCCACTTCGCGCGTCAGAGCTTGCTTTGACAACAACGCCGCCTTGTCCATGGTTCCTCCTATCCCGACGCCAACTATGACCGGTGGGCATGGATTTGCCCCCGCTGACCGGACTGTTTCCAGAATGAAATCCTCCACGCCGTCAAGCCCATCGGAAGGGTTAAGCATACAGACTTTACTCATGTTCTCGCTGCCAAATCCCTTGGGAGCAACGGTTATCCGCAGCTTATCGCCGGGCTCGAAGTCGTAGTATATCACAGCGGGCGTATTATCCCCTGTGTTCACTCGGTTTATCGGGTCACGCGCGACGCTGCTCCTGAAATAGCACTCGGCATATCCTCTGCGGACGCCCTCGTTTATCGCTTCGTTTATATCGCCGTTGACATGAATGTCCAAACCAATTGAAATAAATACGACAGCCATACCTGTGTCTTGACAAATGGGCAGCTTTTCGCGCGCCGCTACCGAGGCGTTTTCTAAAAGCGTATCCAAAACTGTACGGGCAAGCGGCGAAGTTTCAACGGCCAGAGCGCCGTTCAACGCGGTACGGATATCTTCGCTTATCTCAAAATTAGCCTTCGCGCACAATTCCGCAACTGTTGCAGTTATTTGCGCCGCGTCAATAAACCGCAAACGCGCCGACTTTTTTTTCTCGAAATCGTAACCGGTCGCATTCAACGTGGCAAAATAATCGGCAGGCGTTTCGGCTCGGCGAATCAATTCCACGTCTCCGTCTAACCGAAGCAGCAGTTCAGCCGATTTGAGCTTTCCGTTATAATTGTATCCCATCGCGAAGCCATGCGCTCCGGCGTCATGTATAACTATCCGGTCGCCCGTTTCTATTTTGGGAAGTTTCCTGTTAATGGCAAATTTATCGTTGTTCTCGCATAGCGAACCGGTTATGTCATACATATGGTCGCATGGGAGGTTTTCCTTTCCGCTGACGGTAATGTGATGATAAGCCCCATACATGGCGGGGCGCAATAGATTAGCGGCGCAAGCGTCCAGACCGATATAATTTTTATAGATTTCTTTTTTATGCGCTGCCGTTGCCACAAGGCAGCCATAAGGTCCCAGCATAAACCGCCCAAGTTCAGAAAAAATCGCAACATTGCCAAGACCGTTTGCGGCAAGCGTTTCATCATAGACGTCGCGAACCATTTTAGCAATGACATTAATATCGTTTGGCTTGTCCTCCGGCTTGTATGGAATGCCTATCCCTCCGCTTAGATTAATGAAGCTTACGGGAATATCTGTTTCCGCTTTTAGCCAAACAGCCGTTTCAAACAGCAGTCTTGCCAAAGCCGGATAATAAGCATTGGTCAATGTATTGCTGGCAAGAAAAGCGTGCAAGCCAAATTCTTTTACGCCCATATCGCGCAGCTTTATAAAACCTTCCAGCAGTTGCCGCTTTGTAAATCCATATTTCGCTTCGCCGGGAACGTCCATTATTTTATTGCTGATGACAAACGAGCCGCCGGGATTGTATCTCAGGCAAATTGTCGCAGGTATTCCGGCGCGCGTATCCAAGAAATCAATATGCGTAAAGTCGTCAAGATTGATTATTGCCCCAAGCTTCTTTGCGTAAATAAATTCTTCGGCGGGCGTGGCGTTTGACGAAAACATTATTTCGGCGCCGCAGAACCCAACTGCTTCAGCCATCATCAATTCCGTCATGCCAGAACAATCGACGCCGCATCCTTCATCCCTTAAAATTTTTAAAATAACCGGGTTTGGCGTAGCTTTTACCGCAAAATATTCTTTAAATCCCTTATTCCAAGCAAAAGATTCGTTCACCCGCCGGGCGTTTTCCCGAATTCCTTTTTCATCATAAAGATAGAACGGCGTATTATATCGGGCTATTATTTCCTCAAGCTTTTCATGCGTGACAAATGGCGCCTTCATTCTCTCATTGTTTCTCCTCATTATGCTTTCGCATCAACGCCCTAACCGTCACAGGCAAGGTTAGCAGGTTGATAAAACCCTCCGCGTCCTTGTGATCATATAAATCTCCGGTGGCAAAGCTTGACAGTTCCTTGTTGTGTAACGAATACGGCGACGATATGCCTGCCGGTATGATGTTGCCTTTATATAATTTCAAGCGTACATGCCCCGCAACGGACTCCTGCGTTTTATCCACAAAAGCGGAAATAGCTTCCCTTAGAGGCGTAAACCATTCGCCCGTATAAATCAGCTCAGCCAGCTCATGTCCTACAACAGCTTTGAATACTTCTGTCTGCCGGTCAAGGCATAAACTCTCCAGTTCCTTATGCGCGGCGTATAGTATCGTCCCGCCGGGCGTTTCGTACACGCCGCGCGACTTCATGCCAACAACTCTGTTTTCCACAAGGTCCACTATACCGACACCGTTTCTACCGCCAATTTTATTGAGCGCCTCCATCAAGGCAACGGGTCCCATCACTTCTCCATTCAGTTTAATTGGAACGCCACGCTCAAATTCAAGCTCTACATACTCCGGTGTGTCGGGGGCATCCTCCGGCGCAACGGTTAATTGCAACAAATGCCTGTAATTCGGTTCATTAGCAGGGTCTTCAAGTTCCAGACCTTCGTGGCTCAAATGCCAAAGATTTTCGTCGCGGCTGTAACTTTGTTCTTTTGTAGTGGGAAGTTCTAGCTTGCGCTTTTGCAGATATTCCATTTCGTCTTCGCGGGATCTAATATCCCAAATCCGCCACGGCGCAATTATCTTCAACCACGGTGCAAAAGCTCTTATTGTCAATTCAAAACGTATTTGATCGTTGCCTTTTCCCGTGGCGCCGTGGCATATGGAATCGGCGCCCTCGGCAAGCGCTATGTCAACAAATTTTTTCGCAATCAAGGGACGCGCGACTGATGTTCCAAGAAGGTATTTGCTCTCGTAAACAGCGTTTGCTTTCATCATCGGATAAATGTATTCAGTCACAAATTCTTCTCTGGCGTCGATAACATACACCTTATCCGCCCCAATTCTGATTGCCTTGTCTTCAAGCTCTTTGTAGTCGGCGCATTGTCCCACGTCGACACAGCAGGCAATTATCTCGTAATCCTTATAGTTTTCCTTTAACCACGGCACAATCACTGTGGTATCCAGACCTCCGGAATACGCCAACACTATTTTGCTTTTCATTTTGGTATAACCTCCATATTTTGTTATTTAAATTTGACAAACGTTTATTACCGGGTTCGCGGGTTTATCAAATTATTTAATAATACAAATCGCCTGAGGAGAATTCAGGAGTGCATGTAACATTGACCCCCAATTTTTTCAGCGCAATTTCATCCGCTTTTGATATCATGTGCGAGGAATGAGCTTCGCATCCCCTTAAGTCCTGAAGTTTATGCAAACATTTTTCTGCCGACGGATCGGACGCGGCGCATATACTCAATGCATTTAGTACTTCGACAAGACTGAGTAATGGGTTCTTATCGCGCAGAATAGTTTCTTTAAGCATTAACATAGGTTCTAAAACTGCGGGCGCTATAAGGTGAACACTATCCGGGATATTAGCTAACTTTTTTACGCAGTTTAACACAAGGCTTGACGCAGCGACCAAAATGTCTGTCGTTCTTCCGGTTATAACGCTTCCGTCCGCTAATATCATCGCCATTACAGGACATTTGCATTTTTCGGATTTTTCCAGCGCGGGACGCGCCGCCAGCCCATATTCCGGGGTAATTCCAAGTTGCTTCATAATGAGGTCAATTTTCTCAACCGCAGTAATTCCTAAGCGCCCTTCTTTGTACGCGCACAAAGTCCTGAAATACCTTCTTACGATCTCTTGTTTAGACGCTTCTCTTACTGATTCATCATCGGTTATGCAATAGCCCGCCATGTTTACGCCCATATCTGTCGGGGATTTATAGATTTTGTCCGAGTCAGATCCCATGATTTTGGAAAGTATGCTCTTTACAATCGGAAACGCTTCAATATCCCGGTTGTAATTTACGGCTGTTTCCCCATAAGCGTCAAGATGGTAAGAGTCAAATGCGTTAACATCGTTTAAATCTGCGGTGGCCGCCTCGTACGCAAGGTTCACGGGATGGTTCAGCGGCAGGTTCCACACGGGGAATGTTTCAAATTTTGCATACCCCGCGTTTATGTTTCTTTTGTACTCGTGGTAAATCTGCGAAAGGCATGTCGCCAGCTTTCCGCTGCCTGGACCCGGCGCCGTGACTACCACAAGCGGTTTCGTCGTCTCAATGTACGGGTTGTCGCCATAACCCATATCGCTTACGATAAGGTCGATATTCGCCGGATAACCTTTCGTAAACTTGTGTATATATACCTGCTCACCGCGATGTTCGAGCTTATTCTTAAGCATATCGGCGGACGGCTGGTTATTATACAGCGTAATAACAATACTGCTTATACAAAGCCCCATCTTCCTGATATTGTCTATAAGGCGCAATGCGTCCATATCGTATGTGATTCCGAAGTCGTCCCTTATTCTGTTTCTTTCGATATCCAAAGCGCTGACGCACATAATAATCTCGGTCTTATCCCGCAGTTTTTCCAAAAGACGGATTTTGCCATTAACGTCAAAACCGGGCAAAACCCTGGCCGCATGGTAATCGTCGAAAAGCTTGCCGCCAAATTCCAGATACAGTTTATGGCTAAACTGTTCAACCCTTTTCAATATCTGTTCGGTCTGCTTCTCCATATATGACAACATGTCAAACCCGGTATTCATTATTATTCCTCTTTTCATTGCTACTCAACAAATCAATCCACTCGCTAATCTAATTGTAAAGCAATCTTTCATGCTTTTTAACATTGGTTTTCATAAAGCCATGACATTTGTTTTAGAAACACCATATTTCGGCAAAGTTTTTTGAATCAAGCGCTGGCTTCTATAATTTAATCAAAGCCGTTATATACTTAGTATAAACCAAAAAGCGCGGACTTGTAATATAATTTATTGTTGTTCTAACGTTATCATTGCGTTTGGTCAAAGTCAAGAAAACGAGGTGGTCTGCATTGAAAAATAACGTAATCATTCGCATCGGCGGGATGACCTGCCAAAACTGTGAGACAAAAATTGAGACGGAACTTCGCAATACATCAGGCGTGGAAAAAGCGGAAGTAAGCTACAACGCGGGAACCGCAGCAGTAACTTATGATCCCGATATTGTTACAATAAAAGATATCGCGGCTATTATTGAAAAGCTGGATTATCGGGCGCTGACGGACGATGAGCGGCGCAAATCGGGTACAAGCCGCATTATAGGTCTTCTGATCATCATTGTCGCGCTTTATACGCTTTTAGAACACTATGGCTTATTGAATTTGCTTGCGCCAAGCCAGTTAGCGGACGAGAAAATGGGATATGGGATGTTGTTTGTGATAGGTTTGTTAACGTCGGTTCACTGTATAGCCATGTGCGGCGGTATCAATTTATCCCAATGTATTCCGCATGTGAACGAAACTGAAGGCGGCAAGTCGTCCGTTTTTATGCCCGCTTTTCTGTATAATGGCGGACGGGTTCTTTCGTATACCGCGATTGGTTTTGCGATTGGCGCGCTGGGCGCGGCAATTACTCTTACCAACACCATGCAAGGAGTGTTGAAACTGATTGCGGGCGCGTTCATGATTATTATGGGAATTAACATGCTTGGATTATTCCCGTGGCTTCGCGCGCTGAACCCAAGGATGCCAAAAATATTTGCTCAAAAAATCAACAAAGAAAAAAGGAGAAGTAAAAGTCCACTGATTGTCGGCTTGCTAAATGGGTTTATGCCCTGCGGCCCGCTTCAGGCCATGCAGATTTATGCCCTCTCTACCGGAAGTCCGGTTACGGGGGCGCTGTCCATGTTCCTGTTTAGTATGGGAACCGTTCCGTTGATGTTTGGACTTGGGGCAATCAGCTCGCTGATGGGAAAGAAATTTACAGGCAAAGCCATGGCTGTCGGCGCGGTATTAGTTGTGGTTCTCGGTCTTTCTATGCTCACACAAGGCTTGAGCTTGTCGGGCATGTCAGTTCCAGTTAGCGAGGCGCCAAGCGTTAGTGCTGACGCGCAAATCGCTTTAGATGTCGCGGAAGAAAACAGCGTTCAAACAATTAACAGTTCGCTTTTGCCGTGGGCTTATCCTGCAATTACGGTACAAGCCGGAACGCCGGTTAAGTGGGTAATAAACGCGCCGCAAGGCAGTATCAACGGCTGCAATAACAGAATATTCATCAGAGAATTTGGCATTGAGCATACGTTCAAACTAGGGGAGAATGTCATTGAGTTTATGCCGGAAAATGTTGGGACCTTCCAATATACATGCTGGATGGGAATGATTCGCAGTACGATTACTGTGGTCAATGAATAAAACTCAAGAAAATCGAGGTGATCCACATGGAGAATCAAGTTCTAAATGTCAGGGGGATGACGTGCGCCGCCTGCGCCCAGCGGATTGAAAAAACGGTGAGGAAGCTGCCCGGCGTTGGTCAGGCGAATATCAACTTTGCAAGCGAAAAGCTATTCGTGGAATATGACAGCGTAATTTTAACTATCGACGGCATTAAGCAGGCGGTTTCAAAAATCGGTTATAAGGCTTTTGCCGTTTCCAAAGAAAACGTGGTGGACGAGGACAAAGCGCGAAAGGAAAAAGAGATTGAGACATTATGGATGAAATTTATCATTTCGGCTACGCTGTGCGCGCCACTTTTCTACATCGCTATGGCGCCAATGATAAACATGAATACCGGCGTCACGTTGCCGTTCCCTGATAGTTTAAGCATGATGGATTACCCGCTTGTTTTCGCACTGCTTCAGTTGGCGCTGACGATTCCAATCATCATTGCTGGGCATAAATTCTATACCATCGGTTTTAAGGCAATGCTTCAACGCAGCCCGAATATGGACTCGCTGATTGCCATTGGAACGTCTGCGGCGTTCATTTTCAGCCTTTACAACACATTCCTTATCATGCGAGGGAATTTCCAAGCGGCTGACATGCTTTATTTCGAAACATCAGGTGTAATAGTTACGCTTATTCTGTTCGGCAAGACGCTGGAAGCCATAACAAAAGGCAAAACAAGCGAAGCCCTCAAAAAACTACTGGGGCTTGCGCCTAAAACCGCCATAATCATTCAAGGCGGCGAGGAAATAGAGATTCCAATCGACGAGGTTGAAATCGGCGACATTATCATGGTGAAGCCCGGCGCGAAAATCCCCGTGGATGGCGAGGTGACAGAGGGGCATTCCGCTGTGGACGAATCTATGCTAACCGGCGAGAGTATGCCTGTTGATAAAAAAGAAGGTTCACCCGTGTATGCCGCCACCATCAACACCACCGGCGCGATACGTTTTCGGGCGGACAAGGTAGGCGGCGATACGGCGCTGGCGCAGATTATCAAGTTGGTAGAGGACGCGCAAGGCTCAAAAGCGCCAATAGCTCAAATCGGGGACAAGGTTTCCGCTTATTTCGTACCGATTGCCTGCCTTATTGCGATAACAGCGGGCGTCGCATGGTACATAACAACTGTGGATATTGAAATTGCCTTAACAGCATTTATCGCCGTGCTTGTAATCGCCTGCCCCTGCGCGCTGGGCTTGGCTACTCCAACCGCAATCATGGTGGGAACAGGTAAAGGCGCGGAAAACGGCATTTTGATAAAAAGTGGCGAAGCGCTTGAAATCGCGCATAAAATCAACACTATTGTGTTTGACAAAACCGGCACTATTACTGAGGGTAAACCTGCAGTTACCGATGTAATAACGCAAAACGACATCTCGGAAGAATATTTGCTTCAAATTACGGCTTCCGCCGAGAAAGGCTCCGAACATCCTCTTGGACAGGCAATAGTAAACGTTGCGGCGGAAAGAGGGCTTGAGATACTGGCCGCTGAAAGTTTTAATTCCGTTACAGGACGCGGCATTGAGGCGATGATTAACGGAACGGCAATTTTATCCGGCAATAAAAAACTGATGGAGGAACGCAACATTCCCTTGGCAGAATTGAGCGTTGCGTCAGATCAACTGGCTGACGAAGGAAAAACTCCGATGTATGTGGCGCTTGATGGGAAACTGGCAGGTATCATCGCCGTCGCCGATGTGGTGAAGCCCGGTAGTAAAGCAGCCATTGGCATTTTACACAAGATGGGGATACAGGTAGCCATGATTACGGGAGATAACAAAAAGACTGCCGCTGCAATAGCAAGGCAAGTTAATATAGACAGGGTACTGTCCGAGGTGCTTCCACAGGATAAATCCGGCGAAGTGAAGAAACTGCAGGACGAAGGACGAAAGGTTGCTATGGTGGGCGACGGTATAAACGACGCTCCCGCTTTAACGCAGGCTGATATAGGCGTCGCTATCGGCTCTGGAACCGACGTCGCTATTGAGTCAGCCGACATTGTGCTGATGCGCTCCGACTTGATGGATGTGCCAACCGCCATCCAACTTAGCAAAAAAACGATTACCAACATCAAGCAGAATTTGTTTTGGGCGTTTCTTTACAATTCGATCCTGATTCCCGTGGCAGCCGGCGCACTTTATGTATTCGGCGGCCCGTTGCTCAACCCCATGTTGGCAGCCGGCGCTATGGGATTAAGCTCTTTATCTGTACTGACAAACGCGTTGCGGTTAAAGCGGTTCAAGCCGTATTCCGTGAAAATAGGAGGAATATAGCTATGAAGAAAAAGATTATATGTTTTGCAGCAGCGGCTGTGTATGCCATAATCGTTATCGTATTAGCGTTCACGCTCTCAGAGAATCCAAAACTTGACGTTGTGGCAAACCACGCCGTTGAGTCTTTTAAAACGTTCGGAGAGATCATTAAAATTAACGGCTATGATGAACGCCTTTACAACGTATATTCCCCCGATGGGACGGAAGTATTCTCTTACGGTGAAAGCGTACAACTGACTATTGATGCGGGGTGGTTTACAGCCGCCGGGTTCGACCCGGATAAATTCAACGGCGAAGCCATTCTGGAAGATTCCCGCTTAACGTTTATCTCAGATTATGTTAAGGGTGTAGCAAATGGTAGCAACATATTTGATACTTTTGAGAATATCTTGCGAAGCAACCGTCACGCGCTGGAGTACCATACGGATCACGTTCTCTTTGAATTGCATCTGGGCGGCGGAAACGCTTTTCGCTGGGCGAAAGACTGGCGCACAAACACGCGTGGCATGACATTCGTTCTGAACCCGCAGCCGTTTGTTGAAGCCGGACTGGAATTAGAAAACCTGCAAGGCTGGGCATTAACGAATGTCAACATCATGCATGGTCAGGAAAGCGGCCAAACCGTCCCGCGTCTTTTGAAAAATTATTCATTTGAGGTAAAATGAAAAAGTAGGGCGCCTGATATAGCCAATATTCTGTCATAAAGTTTATTCGTTATTCACTTACGCGCGCAATTTGCATAGAGCGGTGATACTACGTCCGCCGTTCTTCAAAACCATTTTAATGGAAAGGTGATGTAATTATGACAGCTGAAATGCTATTTGAAGAGATGAAAAAGATGGATAATTCAGAGAGAATAAAGTTGCTCAACCTGTTGTTTGATGAATATTTTGACAACAGACCGCCAAGAGCAGTAATTATTAATGAAAAAATCGAAAGCGCATGGGGAGATGCAAATGAATAAAAAGGGCAGGCGTGGAGAGATTTGGCTTGCTGAAGTAGAAAATAAGCGCAGGCCTGTAGCTGTAATTGACAAAGAAACTATGGTAGTTGAAATCGACCGTGTTGTTGCATCTGTAACAAGTCAACCGCCAAGAAATGAATATGACATCGTCATAAACCATTGGCAAGAAGCCGGATTAGATAAGCCATCTATTGTGCGTTGCTCAAAAATCAACACGCTACATCATAACGAGCTTTTCTTCAAGGTTGGAAAACTTCATGATGATGATTTAGCGGCGGTTCTTAGTAAAATACGCGATTTTTTCGGTAACGATTAGAATTAGTCAAAAATAGAGCGGGGCTGAAGTTCCTGCCGTTTGACTGATGGCACAAATCGAAGCAATATCAAGTGAAAGACATGGATAAAAATTGAGGAGAGTGTTAAACAATGTCGGAAATCAAATTTGAAATCAAAAAACATATCGGCGTTTTATCCGAAAGCGCAAAAGGCTGGACGAAGGAGCTTAACCTTGTGAGTTGGAACGATCGTGATCCGAAGTACGATATACGCGAGTGGTCGCCGGATCATGAGAGAATGGGCAAGGGCGTCACGCTCTCGGCTGAGGAAACCGACGCGCTAAAACATCTTTTGTCTGAAATGGACAAATAATCGGTTTTATGGTTATTAATGAATGCATAATTGAGGAAAACAAATTGGTTATTAATGAATGCATAATTGAGGAAAACAAATTGGTTATTAATGAATGCAAAAGTGAGGAAAACAAATTGGAAATTACGATCAATGATTTCCTATCACTAAAAAAAGTCGAGTTCAAGCTTATGAAAGGCATTAGTGTGATTGCAGGGCTAAACGGGAGCGGTAAGTCACAGTTACTCTTAGGATTATGGCAAAATACAAATAAAGGTAACGATAACTTGGAAAGCTATGGTTTTCCGAATGGTACAAGTAATTTGGCAAGAAATAAAATAGTCATTAAACCAGTGCCTGCTTGTGTTCTTTATAGACCAGCTATCCGCAAATTGGCGGAAGATAGGAGAAATAGTGAGTACGCAAATTTGCAACCCATATCAGATTACATTAACGTAGATAAAGGTTATGGATATAAACATTCTATTGACAATAGATTTACATATATTCACAGCATTATCACGAATTACTATATTGGGGGAACTCTTCTAAAAGGAACCGACGAGGATAAAAAGGCTTGGGATATGATTTCAGAACGATTTTATGGAGTGTTCGAAAAAACGCTTGATGGCTCTGGTTCTTCAAAGACTGGGTTTAAAGTGGGTATTCAACTATCGAAGGAAGACATTACAGACATTACATCATTGAATTCGCTTAGTACAGGCGAATTAGAATTTATCAGTTTATTGAGCGATTTGTTAATGGAACATGAAACTAATGGAGATATATCAAAAACAAGCGAGGCAAAAAAAGCTGACGTTATTTTAATTGATGAACTTGATGCACATTTCCATCCAGATTTACAGAGCAAAATAATTGATAACATAAAAGACTTGTGTTCGGATAAATATGTCGTCATTACTTCCCACTCACCCTCTGTAATGTTTTCGGTTGATCGCGAACATCTTTTTTATCTTGAAAAAGCAGAAAGAGCTGTCGGAAAGAATAATGAACAGTTAAATCAGATTAGTTCCATAGCAAATGACAGTGATCTATTTAAGAGAATTGCTGAAATGTACAGCACATTTTTTACGGATGTAAAATTAGCAAATTTCATGAGAGACGATAATAAATACGCTATACAGAAATTTGCTGACGAGTGTTTGCGCGAACCAGCCGCTTTAGAAGGGGAAGATGGTAAACCTTACGATCCACAGATTACCGGGTTAAGGACATTGATTGCATCAAAAGAATGGTCTATTGTTCTTGAAGTGGGTTGCGGCAAAGGTAGAACGCTCGCAATGTTTAAAGACATTAAAGTCGATAACACCCCAAAAAAACAGTATATCGGAGTTGATATTGACAAAAATAATCTTGACGAGGCTAAAGAATACGCCAAACTATTGGGTATTGATGAAAAGCTTTTATCCTTTAAGCTGGAAAAAGAGTATACTGATATTAACAAAAATATAGATATTTGTATCTTTGCAAATGTCTTACACGAATTTGGAGCAGAAATCATTAACGATACGCTAACTAAATATCTGAGATGTGTTAAACCTGGTGGAAGTGTTGTGGTGCTTGAATGTTTAGAACTTGCTGTTGGCGAAAGCAACTTCGTAATGTTTGATCCAGAAGCGATTGAGGCTTTGTTTGCAAAATGCATTGAAAATGGAAGCATAACCAATCTAAGCAAAGCAACACCCGAAACATTCAGCAAAAGGAAACTAATGGAAGTACACTTTATTGTGAAAGAACCAGAAAAAATCTCAATTGATGTGGTGTCGGCATTAAATAAAGTGATCGAAATAGAAAAGAATAAATTGTTGAGTCACCGAAACCATTCTAAAGAGCTTAAAGGAGTCGCTTATGCATTTGCCGTTACTAATTTAGCAAATGCAATAATTGGATTAGATGATTTAGTTGACAAATCACGATGAGTGGTTAAGCCCGCTAATCCTCGCTCCCAATCGTCAGGTGGGTATTTGCTTGTATCCGTTGAGATAGCGCGTCAGCTGATTGTGCGCTTCTGTAAATGACTTGATTTTATTAGTGTGCTTTTATATTTATTCAATTGACGGCAAACTTGACTTTATATCTTCCGGTATTGCTTAGCTGTAATTATGCAACAGGCTGTTGCAAAACTAAAGAATCCGATCAGTTTTCTGCAAATCGTTTCATGTTAACGAGATTGCGAGTGGAGAAACCACCCATTCCCTGAAACCCATTCTCTAAAAATAATGATAAGTGGTCAATTACCATTGCGCCGCTCTTAAACCACTAGATAACCTTTCTTTGGTGAAACAGAGATTTTTGCTTCAATGCCTGAATTAAACTGTAAGAAATCCTGTTCAATTCCATCGCTAAAAATCACGCCGCCTTCCGGCATTTGTGAAGCAATTTGTAATGGCGAGTCTTTTATCATCCCGAAGACAAGGCTTGTCCCGGTGGTATTGCTGGGGAAAGGTTCTCGCACAGAATAATACAGATAATTGCTGTCCCATTTCGTTGCGTTGACATTGCCGGATACTTCGTAACCGGTGATACTCTGAGTAATTCCTTTTGCCCCGGCGACGACGCTTTTTAGCCAACCTGTTGAACCAAGTCCGGTGGATACAATGATCCCACTGGAAGACTGCGGTTCTTCTTTTCCGTCAATTTTAATAATATACCTTGCTGAAACATGGGATTGTCTGCCGATAAAAAAATCGTTAACCGCTAAAAGACTTTGCCCATCGTTCAAATCGGCTGACGCCATTGTTATTTCCTTTTGGGATCTACGGTTTTTTAACACATCGCGGACGACATGCACCAAATCATTGGGACGAAAAGGCAACAGGACGCCATCATATCTGGATGCGTCAGGATTCACGGCGATAAGCGGTTGACCGTTCAGATATTTTAGCGTGTTCGCCACCAAACCGTCTTGACCAATAACTATGACAATATCATCCTTGCCGAATATAAAACTCGGGACAAACTCGCGGTCGATTTGCTGCACATGCGCTAATACTTGCGCCTGACTGAATGAGGAAGAAACCGATCTTTTGTAAACCCTGGATTCCTCTATATAATCTTCAATGTCGCCGCCCATTTTTTCCACGTAAAAAGCTGCCTGCGTCATATTGTTAAACTTCCTGATAAGCTCGTCTGCGCGAGTCTGCTTTGTGATTATAATTATCTTACGTTCAGATATATTACTCATTCCGTCATTATTTCGCGAAGTAGGTCAGGCGTTATGTTTAACTGACCGATTTTCTCTGCGGCGCCCGCCAAATTCTGGAATGCGTTAGCAATCAATGTTTGCGGTTGCATACCGATAGCCGCCAACGATTTTATAACATCTTTGTCAACGCCGGACAAGGCGTTCATCATGGCTTTAAGTTCATACGCTTTGGCGTCAGCTTCAGCTTTGCTATTTTCGGTAGTGAGCGCGATTAGAGTTTTTCTTTTTTCTTCTAAACTGATTTCCGCGTCAAGTTGCTCGTTCTTCAATTCGTTCTGTTTTTTCATCTCAGCTTGTTCAGCGTCGAGTTGCGTTTCGCGGACTTGGCGGCGCTTGTTTTCAATAGCAATTTCAGTATTGTACTCGTTTTCCTTAACGCCGCGCTCTTGCTCAATAGAAGCGTTCCTGCGCTCATAAATTGCGTCGTCGGACATCTTTAATATTCTTTCTCTGGTCTCTGCTTCTAAAGCGCGAGACGTGTCTTTGTTGGGGTGAACAGCCAAGACTGTCAATCCCATAATCTCAATCCCAAGCGAGCGAATTTCTTCATTCCCGCGCATATCTTCGAGAATTCTCTTTGCCAGCGCTTCGCTTGAACGAATTGCATCTGAAAGTTTTATACTCTCTATATGCTTTTTCGCCATGACGCGAACCAGATTGCTAATCCGCGCGGTGAGCTTTTGCGGATCGTCGGATACGTAGCTTATATTACCTCTTTTGATCGCAATCGTGAAGTTAAGCAACCCAGTAACATTCTTGTGGTCAACAATCCGATATGTGACCTGTCCTTGTATAGAAACGGTTTGAAAATCCGCCGTGACCTCCTCAAACATGAATGGGCAATCACTGCTGGAGATAGGCGCCATAACTATAGATGTGGTCGGAGCATAATAGAAAAATGAGATTCCCGCTCCTTCCTTCACAACCTTGCCGTTTTCATACTTGAACGCATATTCGCTCGGTTGAAATTTAATGAACTTAATTCCGAACACTCAAAAACCCTCCTTGATATTTTAATACGGCGTAAAGATAGCAGCTGCAAGAGCTGATCCCCCTGCCCTACTTATTCCGTCCTCCAGTTTATTATGTTTACCTGACACATTTGCATCGTTAGTAGTGCCGCTTCATGGCTTTCATCCGTCACGCCTGCGCAACACCGCGCGTCAACCGTAATTGTGGTTTCAGGCAATTGCGCTTTGAGAATGAGCGCGTTAGAAACAACGCAAATATCGGTACAAAGTCCGCAAAGCTCTATTTCGTCATAGTTTCCTTTCGCAACCTTATCCGCAAGCTTCAGTGAGCCGAATGCGGGTTTGTTAAATATTTCGCAGCCATCGGTATCCAAAACATCCGCAATCAAATGCCCTTTCGTACCCTCGATACAATGAGCTACCGGTAAATATTTTCCTTCTTGGGTCGCTAAATAGTTGTCCTGGTGCGTGTCTCTGGTAAAAAGAATATTGTCGCCGTTTTGCCTATAACGCTCAATTTTCGTTTTTACATTGGATAGAACTGCCTGCGCTTGTGTCGAGCCAAGCGTTCCTGTAATAAAATCGTTTTGCATATCGACAACAATTAACAGCTTTGTCATTTCAGTAAACCTCCAATGTTTTGTTATAACGTTTAGTCGTTATTGATTTGTGCACGCAGATTATGTCCATCATCGTAGGGCGGGCACTGTCCCGTCGCTAACCTTGCGGGTGATTGCAATTCCGCTGCCTTCCATGTGTACGAAATGGGTTTCCAAATCGGGATTTGTTGTAATCTCTTGAATAAATGCAGGGTCGGGGCGCGGCGCCTTAACGTTGTGAGTGACAATAAGCCCGCCAATTCGTAACTTGGGCAGGAGTTTTTCAAGATAGTCGACATAGCCGTAGGGGTCGGCGTCGAGGAATAACAGGTCAATCGGACCTTCAACGCGGGTTACCTCCACATGAGCATCCCCTTCGACGATGGTTATGGTATCCGCAAGTCCCGCGTTCGCAAAGCGTTCGCGCGCCTGCCCGGCATAGTTAGGGTTTATCTCAAAGGTCATTAAACGCCCCCCCGTTCGCAACAAACCAAGGCTAATCCATAAGCCCGAGTATCCGCGAAACGTACCGATTTCAACCGCGTGTCGCACATCGTTCTCCTCGATGAGTCGGCAGAGCAATTCGCCGTCGACGCGCGGCACGCTCATGTCGCGACGCCACTCGCGCTCATAGGCGCCAATCGCTTCCATCACTAATTCTTCCCGCGTTTTGCTCTCCTGCGCTACGGCAATAGTTCCGAAAATGGCGAACGCGCAAGCAATCAGCCCTGCATAACTTATAATTTTATTCATAGTTCTCCTCCCCATTACAATAATTAGTTGTCGCGGCTGACCATCTTTCTTTTAGCAATAAAATAGCCGATAAGGGCGGCTAGAATGCAGACCCCGACCCAGAGGTTTAATGTCAGCGATCCACTAAAACCAAAGTAGAGCATGACAGCGGATATCATGATATAAAGAGCGCAGACGACTATAACCAGCGGTGCGGGACGCGGATACTCTCTGCGCCTGAAACATGTCCATAACAACGAAAAAACCGTTAAAGCGGAAAACAGCGTCAGGATTGCGCCGGCATTTGAGAGCGCTTCCTGAAGTTGATACACAAGAACCAGAAACATGGAAATCGCCCCTTGCAGCACTACAGCGCCAACCGGCGGTTTCCCTTCTTTTCCTTTCAACGCCGCCGGGAGAAAACCGTCCTGCGCCATTGCCGCATAAACTCTTGGTCCAACGAAGATCATGGAGCTAGCCGATGATATAAACGCGATAATCGCAAAAATGGACATACACGCGGCGCCCGTATCGCCCAGAATGTTTTGCATTATGAGATGACCCAGCGTAATGCGGTTTGTTTCATAAGTGAAAACTATCGTGGCTTGATCCGGAGTTAGATTGGCGACAAAAATCCAGTTAATAAAAAGATAGAGGATGCCGACGACAAGACAACCCAAAGTCATCGCGCGCGGAACGTCGCGCTTTGGATTTTTGAATTCTGAAGCCGCATAGACTGCAGCATTCCAGCCGCTAAAAGCAAATGCAATGTAAAACAGATTTCTCATGAAAGAACCTATCGGAAACCCTTCCGAAGTATTCGGCGGCGCCCATTCTGGCCAGGCGTTGCTTCCAAAGATCAGTCCTGAGATAATAAATCCCATGAGAAGAATTATTTTCACCGCCACCAGCAAGTTCTGCGCTGTAATTGAAATGCTCATGCCAACGGCGTGAGCCGCCGTAAGCGCCAGAATCACCAGCACGGCAATCAGCGTTATATTTACTCCCGAGTGCAATGTGCTGGCAAAAGCACCCGCCGCCACCGCGCTGATGGCTATGGGAGCGGAAAACCCAATCAACAGAGATGCCCAGCCGGCAAAGTATCCAAGCACGGGATGAAGAAGCGAGGAAAGGAAACGATACTCGCCGCCGGACTGCGGGACAAGCTGCACAAGACCGGAATAAGCCTTCGCTCCAGCCATGGCAATCAACATTCCGACAAACCATGCGAACAAAATCTGTTGAGAATTCATATCCTGAGCCATAAAGCCCGTACTCAGAAAAACCCCAGCGCCAATCATGTTGGCGATTACCAACCCCATTCCGGAAAAAACGCCCAGTTGTTTATTTTTCATATTTAGGCGTTTCTCTAACGCGTAGCCTTCCAGAAGTCGCCTTTGTCACTTGTTACAGTAATAGTATCGCTGCTTACAAAGCCAATATACTCATTATCCCCGGCGATAAAGTTGATCTTCCTCACGTCCAATTTACCGACA
>Ga0099364_10002087_pt1 | contig 32193 bp, 21 predicted proteins | sample TergutTh196P3_FD_73070 | JGI IMG/M metagenome (GOLD analysis project Ga0099364, IMG submission 73070) | Microcerotermes parvus P3 segment gut microbial communities from Pointe-Noire, Republic of the Congo - Th196 P3 | ecosystem: Host-associated > Arthropoda: Insects > Digestive system > Gut ... | reverse complement strand
CCATGCAGGGATACCTGTTCTTATCGCATAATGTTCCAACCAGCGTTGCATGATGAAATATCCCGCCGTAAAAGCAATAATAGCCCCGATGACGAGCAACAGTAAATATTCTTTTGCCAACATGGACAGAATATCGCCTGCCGTAGCCCCGTTAATTTTACGAATGGCAATCTCTTTGCGGCGTTCCTCGCAGGTGAGCGAAACCAGGGAAACAAAACCGAAAACGCAAATGATGACGCAAATTGCCGAAAAAAAAGACAATAACTTGATGAGCGCATTCTCCGATTGCAAGAGTTTATGGTATTCTTCTTCGGAATTTGATATAGTGTATTGAGAATTTTGGGCAAATTCCCTGTTCATTAACTGTTCGATTTTTTCCTTGCATGAGCGCCACATTCCTTCGTGGTATGTAAACAGGATAGTTCTATCAATATAAAAAAATCCCAACCCCGGGTTGAATCTCATCGCCGGACTGTTGTTTCCGTTTGTGTATAGGATAGGTTTTGCCTCAATTGTAGGCGCTAATTTGTAGACATTTTTAACCACGCCTTTAACGGTAAAACCGTCAATCTTCTTGCCGACAGGATCGTGCCAGCCCAATATTTTAACCGCGCTTTCATTCAGTAATACCAATGAATCCGGATCGGCGGCTGTCAGCAATTCACCGGTCAATAGCCGGAAATTATAAAAACTTAAATATTCGGATGAAACCTCGTTTCTCGTCATTATTATCGGCTCGGCGTCGGCAGATTGATTGTCCCATGATTCAACTCTATGAGTCCGTGCATTGACGCTGAATATATCAAAAGCACCGCCGACGTCTATCAGTTCGGTAATTTCCGGTATCTGTTTCAAATGATTGGCTATTACGCCATATACTCCTTCCCTGTCTGATGATCTTTCTGTTATCATCACCGAAGCCCTGCCGTGAAATGAAAACCCCAAGTCATCAGTATGATGCAGGTAATACATTTGTTTCATAATGACCATAGCGCTAAATGCAAAGCCGATACTAATCATCAATTGAACCACTAACGAAATTTTGCGGGACAAATTTTTGTTCGTCCGATGAATGGACACATTCAGGCTCCTCCTGCGGTAAATAAGCAATATCAACCAAAAAATCAGCAACGAAATAAAAATAACGCCCATTATATACATAAATAATTCACGGTAAATGGAAGGTAAAGGCATTTGAATGTCTGAAAGCGACAGGAAAGGCTTGTGTAGCAGTTGCGTCAACATACCGCCCAAAACGACGGCAAACAACAGCGTGAGTATAAATTCGACTGATAGCATCGCCAGCAGCGAACCGCCCGATGCGCCGCATACCGTCCGCAAAGCCAATTCCTTTTGCCGCAACCGTAACCGGCTTGCAAACAAACTGAGATAATTGAACAGCGAACACAAAATGACCAATAAGCCCGATACGGCAAAAATCACAATATGTTGAAATTTGACATCTCTTTGGATATCAGGGTCAATATAACGTAATTTGGCGATGGGTCTAATGATCATTTTATTATATTCGTATAATTTCTTTTCGAAAGCAGTGACGTCTGTTCCGGGAAATAATTCAATAATCGTATGTGATTCAACAGACTGTCTTGTGTGTATGAAATCGAAAGGATAATTGCTTCGTTGGGACAAATCCGATACAATAGCGCAGATAGTCACATCTTTGGTTAAAACATCGGGTGCATAATATCTACTGATAAAATCAGTATCAATGGTCACCGTTTTTCCGATGGGATGTTCGTTACCAAATAACTGTCGGGCTTTTTTTTGTGTGATGGCGATTTGGTTACTGCCGGGAATCAGAAAATCACGGCTGCCCTGTACTATTTTCACATCAAACATCTTGAAAAATGACGAATCCGTCACAATGATCCATGCCGGAACTTCCATGCCTGCCACTGTTATTTTGGCGTCAAGAGCAGAAGGTTCCAACCAAATCGCATGGACAATTTCCGGAAATGTCTCTTTCAATGAAGTCGATGCCCTGACAATTCTACTGTAACCGCTTGGCGCATATATGGATGGTGTGTAAACCACATATATTTGATTTGCGTTTTTGTGAAAATTGTCGAACGTCAGTTCATAGCGAACCCAAAGCGTTGCTAAAGCAAAACAGGCAAACCCTATCGCCAAGCCAATCACGCTGATCAGCGCTTGGCTTTTGTACTTCCGCAGGTTACGGAAGGCTATTTTGAAATAATGCGCGCTCATAATTTCACTCCGATCATCAGCACGTCATCTACTTGTGCGTTATGACCTTTCCAGAGATCGAAATTTTCTTTGACTACTCGATACTGTTCGTCCATGTCGCGGTTGTGAATATCGTCGAGAATATTTTGCAGGCGGTTCATTTTTAACTTTTTACCTGATGGTCCGCCAAACTGGTCGGTGTATCCGTCGGTGAACATATAAATGGAATCGCCTTTGGACAATTGCAGTTCGTTTGTATTAAACGCTTTATTTTCTGCATGTTGTCCGCCAATTGACGAGCGGCTACATTTGTAAGTGGTAGGCTTTCCCTTGTGATAAATCACATAGGGGCGCATCGCCGAGGCTATCTTGGCGATATATTTTTTGGTATTGATTTCGCAGACAATGATGTCCATTCCATCATTCGCCTGTTCCGAATCCCTGTTCTGGTTGAGCGTCGACTGTACGTTTTCATCCAAACGGTAGAGTATATCTGCGGGGTTGAGCACATCGGAGCGCATGGCAATATCCTTGATGAGCGTAGTACCGATGAGCGACATGAACGCTCCCGGCACGCCATGCCCGGTTGAATCGGCGCAAACGATCAACAGGCGGTTGTTTTTTGGAAAATAATCAAACCAGTAAAAATCACCGCTCACAATATCGCGGGGACGGTAAAAGATAAATGCGCCCGAACAGTGTTCCAGCAGGGTGCTTGTGGAAGGTAACACGCTGAATTGTATTCGTTGCGCATAATTGATGCTATCGGTAATATCCCTGTTTTTGATTTCTATTTCTTCTTTTTGCTTGCGTACCTCTCTGGTGCGGGCTTTCAATTCATTTTCAAGGTATTCCTGAAATATTCTGTGGTTGCGTTCGCGTATGGCTATGACGATATATCCCAGACCTACAATAGCGGCAACTATCAATAGAATGAACCATGCAGTCAGGTAGAAAGGTTTACGTACTTTGAAAGTAAAGAGCATGGTTTCTTCGGTACAGGTTTCGCTGTTGCAGGCTTTCACCCAGAAAATAAAGTCGCCGTATTCAACGCGCGGATAAATGGCAATATTTGATTTTGACGGCGGCGTCCAACCTCTTGTATCATGCCCCAGCAACTGGTATTGATAGGAAACCGCGCCGGGATTGGCATATTGCAGTCCTACAAAATCAAACTGAATTTTGTACTTGTCGTATGGTAAAACGATGGTTTTGAAAGGATTATATGCCACGTCGTTGATCAATATCTGCGAAATGTTCAACATGGGGACGATAACGTTAGGCTTGTCGGTATTGATGTCGTACATCATCACGCCATCGGTCATCCCGATCAGCAATTCGCCGCTTTTGTTCAAAATCATGGCGCGTAAATTTACATCGCCGCGAATACCATTATCGGCTCCATAGGTGTTGACGGTAAGACGCTGGATGTTGATACTGGTCAAGCCCGCCCGGTGTCCTATCCAAACGAAACCATTGCCGTCGGAGGCTATAGCGTAACAATAATTCGACTTCAGCTCATCGTATGTACTGAAATGGTATACTGTATCCCTGAGTTCGTCAAAAAGAAACACGCCATTTTCTTCGGTAGCCGCCCAGAGCCTCTTTTGTTCATCTTCGGTGACGGCTACAAATTTGGTTTCCATATTGTCGGGCAGGTTGAGCCTTTTACCGGTTTTGAGGTCTATCAGCGAATTGCTACTGGTGGCTATCCAAATTCTGTTTTGTGAATCTTCAAAAATATCGTGGATATTGTTGTGTGGCAAGTTGCCGTCGAATGTATTGTATTGTTCTATTTTTCTGGCGGTTTGCTGGTTGATGACCAATACGCCGCTGCGAGTCGCCATCCATATTTTGTCGTCTGCTAATATGAAACTCTGAATATTGTTGGATAATGAATTATCTTCCCTGTAAAATTGGGTTACTCTTCTTGCGTCTTTTAACAGTCTGAAAACTCCGCTTGTTTCGGTGCCGATCCACATATTGCCCTTATCGTCGGCGCGCAGGACTGTAATTTTGTCGTTGGGTACTCCTTCGGCGCGTCCCCAGACGACGGGTCTGGCTTTGGCGGAATATTTGATGATGGTTCCCTGTCCGGCAATCCAGTACTCGGAATTGTCTTCGGAAAAAACGGAAAGCGCGTTGTTGCCAATTGGCTCCAAGCCTTCAAAAAAAGAAAATGCGGTATTGGTGATACTGGCTACGCCGTGACCTGAAGTAGCCACCCAGATGTTGTATTGGTTATCTGAAAAAACCTGTTTTACATATTCGCTTCCCAATCCATTTTCCGAATTGTAATTGGTTGTTCTCAAGATATTCATATCCGTTGAAAGTTGTGCGCGGTAAAGTCCTTTGATATAAGTAGATATCCAAAGGTTTCCCTGCATATCTTCATAAACTGATTGTACGCGCGCTTCTTCAAGCCCTTGAATGTTCAAGCGTTCTGCAGAGAAACGATCATCTTCGACAGTAACCGAAAAAATACCGTCGGTTTCGGTGGCTACCCAATATCCGTCGCCGTTCTCTTTTGGCGTGATATACTTCACGGTGAAGTAGTTCAGGTTATCGTCTTTGGCGATGAGCGGCAAATCCTGCCTGTCGCTGCCGTACTGGTAGAGATACAAACCATCGTGCGTTCCTACCATCAACCGTTCGTCGTTCACGAAACATATGGTATTGATAAAAACGTTTTCAAAGCCTGCTGTAAAAATATCCGTTTTTCTGCCGATTCTGACAATACCGGCGTTTTGAGTAGCCGCCAATATTTCTCCTCCGGGCGATTGAATAATTTGTGTTACTACCGCATTGACGGATGTGTCGGCAATGGAAAAATCTATTCCGTCGTATTTTACGATGATTCCATTCTGGTAGCCAAACCATAGATTACCCCTGTCGTCTCTGAAAGAAGCATTTACATTGGTAGAGGGCAAATCTTCTTCTGGAGAAAAATACCGGAAACCGTCGTACCGGCACAGCCCCAAGCCCGTTGCAAACCAGATAAAGCCGTGTTTGTCCTGAGCGATGGAGTACACAAAATCATTGCAAAGCCCCCTTTCGCTATTGTGTAACTGAAATTTATGTATTTGGGCGTTTCCTGTTTGACACGGCAAAGCTAATATTGTTAAAAATACCGTCCATACTGCCCATACTCTTTTCATTGCCAAATTCTTGCTGATAAGTAGATATACAAAAATTTTCTTTTTTACCGTGTTTTCTTCTGAACCTCAATGCCGTACTTGTATTTTGGAATGCCCCCAATCGGCGACGAGTAGAATTTCAGCAGGTCGCCTCTTTGGTTCCGTACAGTGATGACCACATTGTTGTTTTTTACGGGAACTTTAGCCTTGATGAACTGAAAGTCAAGCGATTTACCCTTTTCTCCTTCCATGACGGCAAAATCGGTAAACACCCAGACATTGTCGCCCGAAACCTGAATAGGTTGTTCGCGCCTTACTTCTGAAGTGACACGGATGGTACCGTCGTTGTCCCAATCGAAATTGCCTGTCTTGATCAGCGTACTTTCAGGATCAACATACGGATAAATGTGCGACACCTGATTGGCGTTGTCGTGCAATCGGAACGTATATTCATGGGTAAATGCGTTGCCGCCTTCAATAGGCACGTTTGAAGTACCTGAAGTGCTTAAGAAATAGCGGTACATATTACCGTCGTCGCCGTCAATACCTTCGCAAATCACCTTAAACATATAACAGCCCCATTTGGGATAATGTTCGCCCTGCGTGGGCGCGAACGGTCCGAAAGAATACCACTTGTTGTCGTAGTTCGGATCGACGCCAAATATTTTGGTATCCAGCAATGTTCCGGTTTTGAAATTTTTCTTTGGATTCACTTCCTGCGCGTCGGGATGCGTATATGCATCTTTTCCGCCATACACGGAATATTGCATCTTCGTATCGTAAACGCCGTTCAATTCGTCGTTCACGCCGCCGATGTCAGGGTCGAACACCCGAATAAACACCTGTCCTTTATAGGTTTCGGGAACAATAAAAAACCAAATTTGCGAAAAATCATTATCGCCCCACGATGTGTCCGCCTTCCTTCCGAAAGTCACCAGCCACGGGATATTCTCTTCCGGCGAAGGTACCGGCTGCCCCTGCGTATGTATCGTCATCAGCATTGCGCCAACTGATGCCATGAAACATTTCATCGCATAACCGCTGAAGTTCAATTTTATATTCATCATCCTATCAAATTAAAATTTCTTGTATACATCTGGTATACGTATCTTGCACGCAAATGTTTCATCGGGGCTGATGTTTGCTACAACCTTTTGAGACGTATATTTCTGACTTCACCTGTGGTCAGGTAGGAATTTATGGTAAGACCCGATGCAAACGTTCCGCTGCGCAAGTGGATTTGTTTTCCTGCGGTGGCAATATCTACCACTTTCACCGTATCTACGGTAGCGCGTATACTGTCGGGCGTAACGCGCAACTGCACCGGATACCACTGGTTATCTTTGAAATAATGATGTTTGGTGGTTTCGTTTTGCGAAGCGTCTTTTCCGTCGATACAGGAGAGCCCGCTCACAATTCCCGCCCAGCCTCCAAAGATGAGCGTTGCAAACGAATCCCCATACGGGAAGGACATACCTGCAAAGATGTCATTTCCTTCTACGCGCCTTGCCTCGTAATAGACGACATAATTGTTCACCGGAAAATCATCGCCCACCCAGCATATGCCGGTCGACATTCCGCTGGTAGCCATTGGCAGCGTAAATACGCCATTCTTGACGTAAGGCTCGCCTTCGCCGCCGTAGCGCACAACTTCCCAGCCGGCAAGCGTATTGCCGTCCATCAAGGATTCCCAACCTTCGGGAACCTCCTGAACAAACGCGGGAGGGGCTTCTACTGTCTGCTGCCCCTGCGAACGGTTACCGCCGCACGAAACAGCAAATACCACTGCAAATACAATGATCAAATACTTACAGTGGTATTGCATGATGTCTGATACAAATAACTTTGCTTTCATACTTAGTTTTCAATAAAACCTGCCGGTATCGAAAATCTTTGAGGTCTATTTCAAATACTCTGCCGGTATTTTCGTTATTGGGCGTATTTCGATGTTCCTGAAGAACACTTCTGCGCCTTCGGATTGCAGTTGAATCACGCCTTTGGTGAGTGGCACTTGCTTGCCGTCGACTACCAAATGCGAGTTGGTATTGACCATGTTTACTTTTCCGTTGACGATGTGGATGCTGGTGCCTTCAAAGCATATCAACTCCATAGTGTTCCATTCTCCGAGGGGTTTTTCGTTCAGCGGGTTTTTGGCGCAAATCGGGGTCATTCCGGCTGACTGCGGTCCAAAATTCACTACGGGAGCGGTTGGGTCATACGTGTAACGGTCTCTTTCGGAGGCGCGCGAGGCTGTGATGTCGCAATAGGTGTCGCCCATACGGTATGAATCGCCGAAATCATTTTCCATCACTTGACATTCGTGCGATATTTTCCACACATTCAATCCTTTTCCGAACTCGCCTACGCCGTGATAGAGCAATCCTGAATTACGCCGCTGGTCTTCGCGTGGCGCCCATTTCAGTTCGCCCCATTTGATCTCGAGCCGCAGGTGGTAGTTGCCATATTCCTTAAGGGTGGAAAACGAGCCGTAAATTTGCCCGGAAACATGCAGGGCAGGCGCGCCGTCAACAGTAGCCACAGTGAATATATTCAGCGGGTCGTTGTTGACGCCCACCGGCTGGGTATATCTGCCCTCCTCGTCGCGTTCCATTCCGGGAACGTCTACCGAAGGATGAGGCACGCCAATGTAAGTCTCCCAGCCTGTGAAATCCTTACCGTTGAACAGCGATTCCCATTGAGGTTCGGAATCGCAGGATACAAGAAACATCGTCGCTAAAAGCGGAAATACAAAAAAAACTTTCTTCATTTTGACTTTAGGTTTTAGGTTAAAATTTACGCACAAAGATACGACATTTTCGTGAAAAGCAAATAAAAATTTGATTTTTTTGAGATTTTTCTAACCCGGATGATTCATGAAAAATTCAGGCTTATTCCTTCAATTTTTTTCAAAAAAAATTGCAAATATCAAATTTGTTTCGTAATTTTGCCGCATGATTTTTATTTTATAAATCTCAAATGCCATGAAAAAATATTGTTTGTACTTAATAGCGGCAGCCCTCTTGTTGGCAGCCTGCAACAAGGAACCGCAAGCGGAGGTTCCCGAAGATATTCCCGTAACCGGCGTAAGCCTCAACCTCACCGAAGCCATATTGTTAGTTGGCAATACGCTGACCCTGGAGGCAACCGTTGAACCCTGCGACGCTACCAATCAATCCGTTACGTGGAGTTCCGATGATGAAAGCGTTGCAACGGTAAGCCCCGAAGGCGAAGTTACCGCCGTAGCACCCGGTACGGCAATCATTACCATTACCGCCGAAGATGGCGGTTTTACGGCAACCTGCGCTGTAACAATTGAAGAAGAAATTTTGCTTGTACCCGTAATCGGTGTAAGCCTCAACCTGCCCGATGCCGTATTGTTAGTTGGCGCCATGCTGAATCTGGAAGCAACCGTTGAACCCTGCGACGCCACTAATCAAACCGTTACTTGGAGTTCCGATGATGAAAGCGTCGCAACGGTAAGCCCCGAAGGCGAAGTTACCGCCGTAGCGCCCGGCACGGCAATGATTACTGTTACCACCGACGATGGCAGATTTACCGCAACTTGCGCTGTTACAATAGAAGAAGGAATTTTGCTTGTACCCGTAATCGGCGTAAGCCTCAACCTGCCTGATGCCGTATTGTTAGTAGGCAATACGCTGACCTTTGAAGCAACCGTTGAACCCGGCGATGCCACCAATCAAGCCGTTACATGGAGTTCCGATGATGAAAGCGTGGCAACGGTAAACCCCGAAGGCGAAGTTGCCGCCGTAGCTGCCGGTACGACACTGATTACTGTTACCACCGAAGATGGCGGATTTACCGCAACTTGCGCTGTTACAATAGAAGAAGAAATTTTGCTTGTTCCCGTAACCGGCGTAAGCCTCAACCTGCCCAATGCCGTATTGTTAGTTGGCGCCATGCTGAGTCTGGAAGCAACCGTTGAACCCTACGACGCCACTAATCAAACCGTTACATGGAGTTCCGTTGATGAAAGCGTAGCAACGGTAAGCCCCGAAGGCGAAGTTACCGCCGTAGCCACCGGCACTGCAATGATTACCGTTACCACCGAAGATGGCGGATTTATGGCAACCTGCGTTGTAAACGTTTCTTCATCATTTATTACCATGACTACGCTGGCTACCGGAGTGTCGTTTCAAATAGGACTGACACAGGGAATCGATCATCTCTCCATTGATTGGGGGGATGGTGAAGGAAGCAAAACGTATTCGTCTTCGACTAGTTACCTATATGTTTCTCACAACTATTCAAACACATCTGAACATCACATCACCATCATCGGAGGCAACATTCGGTGGTTGAGTTGCTATGGAAATCAATTAGCAGCATTAGACGTGAGTAGGTATCCTGATTTAGAGTTATTGTATTGCTCTGAAAATAAAATAACCACTTTGGATGTGAGCAGGAATACTGCGTTATCAGTATTGGATTGCTACCGCAATCAATTAACCGCTTTGGATGTGAGCAAAAATACTGCGCTAACAAATTTGAAATGCTACGATAATCAATTAACCGTTTTAGATGTGAGCAGGAATACTGATCTATTGGAATTGCATTGCTCCGATAATCAATTAACCGCTTTAGATGTGAGCAAGAATACTAAGCTATCTAAATTGCATTGCTCCGGTAATCGATTAACCGATTTGGATGTGTGCATGAATATTGCGCTGGAAGAATTGTATTGCTATAGTAATCTATTAACCGCTTTAGATGTGAGCAGAAATACTGCACTATTTTTATTGCTTTGCTATTATAATCAATTAACCGCTTTAGATGTAAGCATGAATCCTACACTGGCATATTTGTCTTGTTCTGAAAATCAATTAACCGCTTTGGATGTGAGCAAAAATACTGCGCTAATATATTTGAGTTGTGGCTATAATCATTTAACCACCTCTGTTTTAAACGAAATCTTTATGTCGTTACCACAAGTACGTCACTTAAGTTTAAGTACGAAAAGAAGCAGGGAATATCCCTATCCGTTTGAATTAAGAATACACGGAAATCCCGGAACAGATGATTGTGATGTTACTATTGCGGAGGGAAAGGGCTGGTTTGTGTTTCGTTAAAGCAATAGACGAATTTAGAGTAAATAATTAATTAATCATCAAATAATAAACAAACAATTAAAACGTAAATAGATATGAAAAGTAAAAGAAGTATTTTAAGAAAAAGCGCCTTAATATTGGCGTTTGCCGTATCGGCAATTGTGTTCCTACCTGAAGCGTTATTTGCGAAAGGTGCTGTGATTGGGTATTCGTGGGGGTTACACTCTGTGTCCGACGACCAATTAAACCGTCTTACCCATGTGTTGGCGGTTGATTTGTACGTTAATGCGAACGGTACTATAATGCCAAACACCGATGACCTAAACAGCAACTGGCCAAGCGTCTGGTTGGGTGGTACAAACGGTCTTGTAAACAAAGCCCATGAAAAGGGCGTAAAAGTAAGTATTGCAATTTCCGAAGGTGCAGGTTACAAGAATTTTAGCGCTATTACTGCAAACAATGGTTTACGTGCGACTTTAGTTGACAATATTCTGTATATTATGCTGTTAGGTGCAAGCGGCGAGAGCGCGGTGGACAACGACATGAAAATTGAAAATAATAAGTAATTTGAGTATTAAAAATTGAAAATGAAAAACAATCATCTTTTAACGCACAACTCCCCCTTGGGGAAAATGAGGAGGCTGTTTTTTTGCTGCCTGCTCTGCGTTGTATCGAACGTTGCCAGAGCGCAAAGCGGAACTACAGGCGATCTTGAATGGAGTATTGAGGATGGCATATTGACCATCAGCGGCACAGGTGCAATGCCGGATTATGTTACTACTACCCGACCATACAGAATTACTTCACCATGGTATAATTATTCTTATACCGTTGTGGTAATAGGTGATGGTGTTACATCTATTGGGGATTATGCTTTTATGGGTAGCAACGTAACGTCAATCAGTATTGGTAAATCGGTTACATCTATTGGGAATTATGCTTTTAATTGTTATAAATTAATCTTTATTGATGTAGATGAAAACAATACAGCTTATGCTTCTGAAGATGGCGTATTGTTTAATAAGTTAAAAACCGAATTGTTAATATATCCTTATGTTAAACCGGATTTAACATATACCATTCCTAATTCAGTTATTACTATCGGAAGTTACGCCTTTGAGGGTCGCAGTTTAATGGAGGTAACCATTCCCAATTCAGTTATTAATATCGGAGAGTATGCTTTTTCGAGTAGCGGGTTAACTTACGTCGACATTGGTCATTCGGTAGCATCTATCGGAGATTATGCTTTTCTTTATTGCTTCAGTTTAACAGAGATAACCATTCCTGCTTCGGTTGAATCTATCGGAGATTTTGCTTTTCACAGTTGCAGCCGCTTAACGGCTATTAATGTAGATGAGAACAATACAGTTTATGCTTCTGAAGATGGCGTGCTGTTTAATAACTTAAAAACCGAATTGATAAAGTATCCTGAAGGTAAATCGGATTTAAAATATACTATTCCCAATTCGGTAACATCTATCCCCACTTCCGCTTTTTACGGCTTAAAAGGTTTAATGGAGGTAACTATTCCAAATTCGGTTGTAAACATTGGTAATGATGCTTTTTCGCATTGCAGCAGTTTAACATCTGTTAGCATTGGCAATTCGGTTGAATCTATAGGAGATTTTGCTTTTTATGGATGTAGCAGTTTGACATCCGTCATCATTCCCAATTCGGTAATATATATCGGACGTGGCGCTTTTTATATTTGCACCAGTTTAGCAGAGGTAACCATTGGCAATTCAGTTGAATTTATTGGAGATAGTGCTTTTTCGGGTTGCAGCAGTTTAACGTCCGTAACCATTCCCAATTCGGTAACATCAATCGGAGATTGGGCTTTTTCGAGTTGCAGCAGTTTAACATCTGTTAGCATTGGCAATTCGGTTGAATCTATCGGGTCTTTTGCTTTTTGGAGTTGTCGCATTTTAAAGTCCATCATCATTCCCAACTCGGTAATATCTATCGGAGATCGCGCTTTTGAGAATTGCAATAGTTTAATGTCCGTAACCATTCCCAATTCGGTAACATCTATAGGAATACGAACTTTTGATGGATGTAACAGTTTAACGTCTGTTGATGTAGAAAAGAACAATACGGTTTATGCTTCTGAATACGGCGTACTGTTTAATAAATCAAAAACCGTATTGATTCGGTATCCTGAAGGTAAACCGGATGTAATCTATGTCATTCCAAATTCAGTTGAATCTATTGAAAATTATGCCTTTTCAGGTTGCTACAATTTAACGGAGGTAACCATTCCCAATTCGGTAACTTATATAGGAGATCGAACTTTTTATTTTTGTGGCAGTTTAACATCCATCGTCATTCCAAATTCGGTTGAGTCGATCGGAAGTTTTGCTTTTTGGGTTTGTAGCAATTTGTCATCCGTCAGCATTGGCAAATCGGTGACATCTATCGGAGAATGTGCCTTTGGGTATTGCAACAGTTTAACAGAGGTTATCAATCTTGCAATGACGCCGCAGATGATTCACGAAACTGTATTTAGTGACGTGAACATATCCCAATGCATGTTACGTGTGCATCATGACGTTATTAACGACTACAAAGCCGCTGAAGTATGGAGAGACTTTCTGATTTCATCGATTTCATCTGAAATAACCGGCGTTGTCCACCCTGATGCGCCACTTGCCATTGTGTATCCCAACCCCACGGAGGGATCGCTTACACTACAATTTGAGATAGCGGGCGAATACTTGATTACCATCTATGATATGACCGGAAAAATATTGCTTCGTCAAACAGCAAGCCGCCAAATCACGTTGTTGGACTTGAGCTATTACCCTGTGGGCGTATACCTGCTCACCATTGATCACGGCGGAAAAAGAAGCGCAACAAGGGTCGTGAAGAATTAGAAGAAAGAAGAAAGCACAATCTTTGCGGGCGCACAAAACGTAAAATGCGGCAGGCGCGAAAAAGGCGAGGCAGAATTTAGCAAAATGAGATTTTGTGGCAAACAAATGCCAGCACCTAAGGAGTTGTCGGGAAATAAATCTTCAAAAATTCTTTTTCCTGCACTCCACGTTCTACACTCCACGTCCCTGAACGTGATTCAGCTCGCAATAACCTGCTCTGATCTTGATTGGTTTCGCCGAGAGACGCCGACAGGTTTGCACGGACAAATTTGATTGTCCGTAGGCATAAAACAATACAACATTTTGGCACATTTATTCATTGACAAATTCAGAGGCTTGGTTTTGTCACTCCTTCTTCATCTGCTGGTATTTTCGCGCTGTCCTTTTGGTGAGCAGGATGCTAATCTCGTACAGGAGCAGCAGGGGGAGCACCACCAGCAACATGCTGAAAACGTCGGGGGGCGTAATGACTGCTGCCACCATCATCAGTAGAATGATGGCATGTTTGCGGTATTTGATCATGAACGCCGGCGTAATCATGCCTACTTTGGTAAGAAAAATCATCAAAATAGGCAATTGGTAGATGATGCCGGTAGCAAACGGGATGTAGGTGATGGAGAAGTAGGATGCCAGATCAACCTGCGTCACTATTTCGTCGCTGGCTGACCAGCCTCCGAGAAAATGTATCGTCAGGGGTAAGATGATAAAATATCCGAACATTGCCCCGATGAAAAACATCATGGAAATGGACGCCACCGATCCGCGCGCATATTTGCGTTCATTTTCGTAAAGCGCCGGCGAAATGAAGCGCCACATTTCCCACACCACAAACGGAAAAGCCACGATAAGCCCCGCATACAGCGACACCATGATCGTGGCGGAGAACTGTCCCGCCATTTTGATGTTCTGAATTTGCATGGGCGCCGAATTGATACACAGGTCGGGAGCGTTCAGTTTTGCGGCAAATTGGCACAAAAGCCTGTTGGTGATAAAGTCGGGATTTTTGGGCGCCAACAGGATGTACGTGAAAATAAATTTATAAAAAATGAACGCCAAAATGGCAAAAACCAACACGGCAATGACCGAACGCACTATGTGCCAGCGAAGTTCTTCCAGATGTTCCAGAAAAGACATTTCGCCACTATTATTTGTTTTTTTTGTCATATCAAAATAATGTTATACATTTGCTTAAAATTTTAAGTCGCAAAAATACTCGTTTTTGTTGAATTAAAATAATGTTTTAGTAAATAAATGGCAAAGAAAAAACACAAACCATTGACGGAAAACCTGAAAAAGTATTTTGGTTTTTCGAAATTTAAGGGCAATCAGGAGGCGATCATCCAGAATGTCCTCGACGGGAATAACTCGTTCGTACTGATGCCAACCGGCGGCGGAAAATCGCTCTGCTACCAGTTGCCGGCGCTCATGCTGGAAGGTACGGCGATCATCATTTCGCCGCTCATCGCCCTGATGAAAAATCAGGTGGATACCATGCGGAACTTCATGTCGGAAGATGGCGTGGCGCATTTCATGAACTCATCATTGAATAAGGCGCAGATTACCAAGGTGAAGGAGGATATCCTTAGCGGGAAGACCAAGATGCTGTATGTGGCGCCCGAATCCTTGACTAAAGATGAAAACGTGCAGTTTCTCAAGCAATTGAAGATCTCTTTCTACGCGATTGACGAGGCGCACTGTATTTCGGAGTGGGGGCATGATTTTCGTCCCGAATACCGCCGTATACGTCCTATCATCAACGAGATAGGAGAAGCGCCCATCATGGCGCTCACCGCCACGGCTACTCCGAAAGTACAGCACGACATCCAAAAAAATCTTGGAATGCTCGACGCGCCCGTATTTAAGGCTTCTTTCAACCGTCCGAACCTCTATTACGAAGTTCGACCGAAAGTAAATACGGAAAAGGAGATCATCAAATACATTAAAAATAATGCCAACAAATCGGGCATTATTTATTGCCTGAGCCGCAAAAAAGTAGAGGAGTTGGCAGAACAGTTGGCAGTCAACGACATCAAAGCCTTGCCCTATCATGCCGGCATGGACGCTGTCACACGGTCGAGCAATCAGGACAAGTTCCTGATGGAAGAAGCTGATGTGATTGTGGCTACCATTGCCTTCGGGATGGGCATTGACAAACCGGATGTGCGCTATGTGATTCATTATGACATACCTAAAAGTCTGGAAGGTTATTATCAGGAAACAGGACGCGCCGGACGCGACGGCGGCGAAGGCAACTGCATCACCTTCTACAGTTATAAGGACATACAGCGGCTCGAAAAATTCATGCAGGGTAAACCGGTAGCCGAACAGGAAATAGGCAAGCAACTGCTCCTCGAAACGGTGGCGTATGCCGAATCGGCGCTCTGCAGGCGAAAACTGCTGTTGCACTATTTTGGCGAACTGTATACGCCGGAAAATTGCGAAACGTGCGACAATTGCCGTCATCCAAAAACACAATTTGAGGGCGACCAGTATCTGCTTTCTTTGTTGACTGCCATCCTTGAGTTGCAGGAAAAATTCAAGGGAGAACATGTAGCCAACTTCCTGGCAGGTAACGCCGACAGCGCTATCAAAAGTTACAAACACCACAAGATGGAGCTGTTCGGTTCGGGCGACGAAAAAGACGTGCGTTTCTGGAACATGGTTGTTCGACAAGCTTTGGTTTCCGGTCTGATACAAAAGGAAATAGAAAATTACGGACTGCTGAAACTTACCCCAAAAGGACACGACTTCCTCGAAGAACCCTACTCGATCCTGCTCACCCAAGACCACGAGTACGGCGAAGACGACGATGATGGAGACGTAAACTTTTCGGGCAAAAGCAGCACCGTTGACGAAGAACTGTTTGAAATCCTGAAAGACCTGCGTAAAAAAATCTCGAAGCATAAAAACCTTCCCCCGTTTGTCATTTTTCAGGACACATCGCTCGAAGACATGTGTATACAATACCCCATCACCATGAACGAAATGCAGAACATTTCGGGCGTGGGAGCCGGAAAAGCGCAACGCTACGGTAAGGAATTTATCGAAATCATCAAGGCTTACGTGGAAGAAAAGGAAATCATCAGACCTCAGGACATGGTGGTCAAATCGGTGATTAACAAATCGGGACTAAAAGTATACATCATACAGGCAATCGACCGTAAGATAGCCCTCGAAGACATCTGCGAAGCCAAAAACCTCGAAATTGACGAATTGTTGACTGAAATAGAGGCAATTGTAAATTCAGGTACCAAGTTGAATCTCGATTATTACATCAATCAGGTGCTTGACGAAGAACGCCGTGATGAAATATTCCAGTATTTCAAAGAAGAGGCTGAAACAGAATGTATTGGAGAAGCGCTAAAAAAATTGGGCGAAGATGATTTTTCGGAAGAAGATATTCGGTTGATGCGGGTAAAGTTCATTTCGGAATTAGGGAATTAACAAAAGAATGTATCAACTCATCATACAGCCGCATACTGCCGAATTGCAATCGCAAGTTGTCATTGGCGAATCCTACCACAATCTGGCAAAATATTTGCCGCCGGACAAACAGGCGATCATCATTACCGACGCCAATATCCTCAAGCATTACGGCGATTTTTTCAGGGCATGGTCTGTGATTGAAATCGGCATGGGCGAAAACAACAAGACTTTGGATACGTTAGCCTGCATCTACAGCCGGTTGTTGGAACTGAACGCCGACCGAAGCAGTTTTATTGTAGCGGCAGGCGGGGGCATTCTGTGCGATCTTGCCGGTTACGCCGCATCGACGTATATGCGCGGCGTTCCGTTTGGTTTCGTGTCCACTACCTTGTTGTCGCAGGTGGATGCAAGCGTGGGCGGAAAAAACGGCGTCAATTTCGGCGGGTACAAAAATATGATCGGAACGTTCAATCAGCCGCGCTTTGTGCTTTGCGACAGTTCGATGTTACAAACATTGCCCGAACGCGAATTTATTTCGGGTTTTGCCGAAATAGTGAAAGCAGCCGCCATTCGGGATGCCGCATTGTTTCACTATTTGGAACAGAACGCTGAAAAAGCCGTTGCGCGCGACCCTGAAGTCATCCGGCATTTGGTGGTCGAATCCGTAAAAATAAAAGCGGACGTAGTGCAGCATGACGAGCGGGAGCAGGGCGATCGGCGAATCCTCAACTTCGGGCATACCTTCGGTCATGCCATAGAAGCGCTCACGGGAATCAGCCACGGCGAAGCGGTAAGCATCGGCATGATGATTGCCGCGAAACGTTCAGTTACCGAATGTGGCTTTCCGATACAACATCTTGATCGTCTGGAAAGTTTGCTTCTGCGACTCGGACTTCCGGTAGCCGCCAATGTATCAACCGATGACATCCTTCGCATGATGCTGAAAGACAAAAAACGAGAAAAAGACGAGATGTATTTTGTCTTGCTCAGCGAAATCGGAAAATCGCTTATCCGTAAAACGCATGTTGAAAAAATCAAAATATCATAATAGACTTATAAACACCTTTATATAATGAATAAAAATCCCACTACCGTAGAGGCGCAAATACGCACCCGCGCACGCAATCTCCCCATTCATCAATGTTTCATCAACAAGGATTGGGAGAAATCGCAAAAAGCCATTATCCTGATTGTCCGCAAACACACCAACGGGAACATCACTTTTGGCAACTTTTTCGTCGATCTGAAATTACGCGGCATCAAGGATTGTACGTACATGTTTAATGAATCGCCGCTGCGGTTGGACGAGGTACGCAAACGATATGCCGACATACACGAAGAATGTGACTACAATTTGGTACATAATATAATGTATGACGCTTTGGAGTTTGCCGAAGATTATGGTTTTGAACCGCACAAAAATTTCAAAACCGCCCAATACCTGCTCGAAGAAGACACCGAAGATATTCCGATGATTGAAATACCCTTAGGCGAGAATGGCATTCCGGTGCTGGAAATTCCATACGGAGAACAGTGTTTGAGCGAAATTACCACGCTTACAAAAACTGCCGGCAGCGATTTTCGAATTGTTCGCCTGGACGAAAACGGAGTACCCATACCCAGAGAGCGTACCTATCAGCAAATTTTGAATGATATTGCGGAATCCTCCGGTTTTAAAGATTTGATGGAAAAACCCGACGAATCAAGAACCGAAGTAGAAAATCAAGTCATTATCGACCTGATGTATTCGTCCAAACTGTATACCGACGATGAAATGAAACAGATAGATGATGAAATTGATCAGATCCTTAAAGATGCGCGATTGACCCAATCGCATGTTGTCTCTGACGAAATTTTTGACGAGGAACTTGAAACAGGATACAAACTCTTCGTGGATGATAAAATTGACGAGGCTTATGCCGAATCGCGCAGGGTGATTGACAACCATCCGACACAACCGATTCTGTGGGACGTACTTTTGAGTAATCTTGCGGTGGTAAGCGATAATGTGCATGAAGAAGCGGTGAAAGAAGCCTATGCGCGTTTTCCCGACCATCCGACCATCAAGGCGTGGTATGCCGAATGGCTGGCACAAGTAGAACGATTCGACGACGTTTTGGAATTGTTCAGTCATCTACCCGCATTAGACGCCCTAACAAAGGAAAATGTACCCATCGGCGCCCATGCGCTCGAATCCTTCTGTTATGCATATACCGCAACATGGCTGAATAAAGAGGATATGAGACGCGCCGAACCGTATTATCAACTGATTGCGCGCTTTGGCTACGGATACCGATTAGGCGCCGTTTTACAGAATTTGGTGCATGAGTTGAAAAAGAGTAAACTCGATGAATTTTACGCTTCCGAGCAATCCGAAAGTTAAACCCAAAAACTGTCCGTTTTCGGACAGTTGGTGTATCAAAACCGGACAGTTTGTTCGGACAGTGTTTTCTTAATGTGTTAATATATAAATAGTTGAATTTTTGGCACGTTTATTGTATGGTATTTAGGAAAAATATTTTATAGACAAAACATAAATTTAAAGCATCATGTTAAAAAAAAGATTGACCATTAGCCTGTGTTGCATTGCAGGCATTGTATTCTGCGGTTCAGCGCAGGAAGTTTGGACATTGGAAGAATGTATCCGATATGCCTACGACAACAACATACAGTTGAAACAGCAGCAACTGTCTGTACATCAGGCAGAAAACGACTTGTTACAGTCGAAATTGAACCTGTTGCCCAGCCTGAATGCTTCGGGCAGTTACAGCGCTTCAAAGGGAAAAGTGTTGGATCAGAACACTTTTACTATTATTAGCGGAAAAACGCTTTATTCCGCTCAGGGAAGTATCGGCGCCAACGTGAATTTGTTCAGGGGCTTGGAAAAGAAGAACACCATGGACCGGAACCTGTATTCGTTGCTGGCAAGTATTGAGAATGTCGAAAAACTGAAAAACGAGCTTTCCATCAATATTGCCCTGTATTATTTGCAAATTGTCCATGCGCAGGAACAGTTGGCAGTAGTTGAAAATCAGTTGAAACTAACCATGTTGCAGGTGAACCGGACAGCGGCGTTGGTGGATGCGGGCAGTTTGCCGGAAGGCGATTTGTACGACATACAGTCGCAGGCAGCCCGCGATGAATTGCAAATAGTAACAGCCCGCAATACGCTGGATATTTCGCGCTTGAATCTTGCGCAACTACTCGATCTGGAAACGCGAACCAATTTTCAGGTGGTCATTCCCGATTTCTCGAATTTGGAAATTTCCGACCTGCTCGCCTCAGTGGACGATGTGTTTGCAACAGCCGAAACCATTTTGCCGCAAGTAAAAGCCGCCGAGTACAACCTGAAAGTCACGGAAAAGCAATTGGCAATAGCCAGAGGATACCGTAGCCCCACGCTCTCGCTTGCGGGAGGTTACAATACCCGTTATTCGAGCACCGCTACAAGGTTCGATCCGGTTACTCAAGATGAATTGAATTACCCGTTCTGGGATCAATTCAAAGACGGAATAGGCTCTTACGTCACCGTTGGCGTCAGTATTCCGATTTTTAACGGCTGGCAGGTGAATACCAATATCAAAAACAGCAAATTGAATGTGCAAAACTATCAATACCAGTTGGAATTTACCAAAAATAACCTGTATAAGGAAATTCAAACGGCATACGCCGACGCGATGGCTGCGCTCAAAAGATATGCCGCCGCTACCAAAGCAGTGGAATTTATGGAAGAAACCTTCCGATACGCCGAACAACGGTATGAAGTGGGATTGATGAATTTTGTGGATTACAGCACCACCAAAACGCGCCACGAATCGGCGCAATCAGAAATGTTGCAGGCAAAATTCGAATATATATTCAAAACCAAGGTTTTAGACTTCTATAACGGGCGGGAGATAAAAATATAGGAATTTGTTTTGTTTAAAAAAAATCTTACCTTTGCAGTTTGTATGATTGGCCACTTTAGCTCAGCGGTAGAGCAGCTCACTCGTAATGAGCAGGTCGAGGGTTCAAATCCCTTGAGTGGCTCTCTAGGACGATAATAACCTAAATGTAAAGCGCATGAAAACAATTATACAGTTATTCGACGAATGTGTTGTAAAATACAACAGCAACCCGTTTCTTTGGGAAAAGAAAACAGATCATTTTGAGCCGTTTACCTATACCCAAACCAAAGAACAGGTTACCCGTTTTGCAGCAGGCTTAATGCAGCTTGGCGTTAAGCGCGACGACAAAATTGCCTTGCTTTCTGAAGGACGCAACGATTGGATCGTCGGCGAATTAGCCATCCTGCATACAGGAGCCGTCAACGTGCCGTTGTCCATCAAATTGGAAGAAAGCAACGATTTGATATTCCGTTTGAATCATTCCGAATCGAAATACATCGTCGTTTCGGGAGCGCAATTGCACAAACTGCGCGCAATTGCCGAAGAACTGCCCCTGGTGGAAAAAATTATCGTGTTTGACGAACAAGATCATTACAACGACAAAGAAATCCCGCTGAACGAAATTTACCGGATGGGCAATGAAAAATTAACCGCCGATCCGAATTGTGTACATGCCATCAGTTCGCAAATCACCGGCGGCGACTATGCCAATATCAGTTACACTTCCGGCACTACAGCCGATCCAAAAGGTATCATCCTGACGCATCGCAACTACACAGCCAACGTGGAACAGTGCATGACGCTCATCAAAATACCAACTACATTCAAAACCCTGATCATCCTGCCGCTCGACCACTGTTTTGCCCATGTGGCAGGATTCTACAGTTTCATGGCATACGGCGCGAGCGTAGCCACAGTAAAAACAGGACGCACGCCTATGGAAACGCTGAAAAATATACCCGGCAACATCAAGGAAGTCAAGCCGAACGTACTGATGAGCGTGCCGTCGCTGGCAAAAAATTTCAGGAAAAATATCGAAGCAGGCATCAAAGCAAAAGGCGCTTTTACGTGGAAATTATTCAACCATGCGTTGAACATGGCATATGCGTACAACAAGGAAGGTTACAACAAAGGAGGGATCGCCCAATTCTGGAAACGACCGTTGTTGGCGCTGTACGACAAGATTTTATTTTCAAAGATACGCGAATTTTTCGGCGGCAATCTCGAATTTTTTATCGGCGGCGGCGCTTTGCTCGACATTCAGATGCAACGCTTCTTCTATGCGCTGGGTATTCCCATGTTTCAGGGTTACGGTCTGTCGGAGGCGACCCCCGTCATTTCGGCGAATGCAACATTCAAACACAAGTTGGGATCATCGGGATTTTTGGTTACGCCCATGGATTTGAAAATTTGCGACGCCGATGGCAACGAACTGCCGATAGGCGAAAAAGGCGAAATAGTGATTCGCGGCGAAAACGTGATGGCAGGTTACTGGAAAAATCCAAAAGCCACCGAAGAAACAGTGCGCGACGGATGGCTCTTCACTGGAGATATGGGCTATATGGACAAGGACGGTTTCCTCTATGTTACCGGGCGTTTTAAAAGTTTGCTCATCAGCAGCGATGGCGAAAAATACAGCCCCGAAGGCATTGAAGAAGAAATCACCACCAATTCGCGCTATATAGATCATTTAATGTTGCACAACAATCAGGAGCCATACACGGCAGCGCTGCTTGTTCCCAACAACGAAGCCCTGAAAACTTACGTGAAATCACAGGGTTTGCAATGGGATTCACCCGACGGAAAGCAGAAAGCGCTGAACCTCTTGCAGGATGAAGTGAACCAATACAAAAAGGGAGGCGTCTATGCCGGTAAATTCCCCGAACGCTGGTTACCCGCCGCAATTGCGGTGTTGCCCGAAGGTTTTACCGAACAGAACGGGTTGATGAACAGCACAATGAAGATTATTCGGGGTAAAATTACCGAACGTTATACGGAGCGAATCAATTTGCTCTATACGCCGGAAGGAAAAAATATCGTGAACGAGGAGAATTTGAAATCGTTGTACTAATACAATCGAACATTCTAACTATCAATTAAATATGAAGGTCTGTATCAATATCGACATCGGCATCAGGGAAATTCGCCAACTGACAGCTTTTATCAAGGAAAAACATGGCGTCGACTTTTCGGAATATGCTTTAACATCATTCAAAAGGCGTGTCGAAAAATTCCTGATGGAAAACAAGTATGGTTTGGATATGCTGTTCAAAAGATTAGAATCAAGGGAATTTTTGGATCATTTTATCGGATGTATTGTAGTGGGCGTCACCGAAATGTTCCGCGACCCTACCTTCTGGATATTGCTGAAAAATATCTACATTACCAACATTCTCAAGGAGTATCCCAAAGCGAAAATATGGTTGCCCATGTGCGCTTCAGGCGAAGAATTTTACAGTTTGGCTATCCTGTTGAAGGAAAGCGGATGGACAGAGCGCGCGGAAATATTCGTTTCGGGCATGAGCCATGAAACCCTCGAAAAGATACAAGATGGAAGAATGGACTACGAAAAACTTGAAATCAGTTCGAAAAACTATTCCCGCTTTCAAGGCGCCAGCCAACTGTCCAATTTTTTCAAGATGCACGATCAGGTGATTTCGTTTGACAGATCATTGTTCAGTCACACGCAATTTTTTACGGAAGGTATCAATTTTAACCGCGAATTACCCCACATGCACCTGATTCTTTTCCGCAACCAGTTAATTTACTTCAACTCAACCCTGCAACACAAAATGTGCGACAACCTGCACAACAGGCTAACGCCAAAAGGGCTGCTGGCATTGGGCATACTCGAAGAACTTGAATTGAATATCAACAACAAATACAGTTTGCTGAATAAGGAAGAACGAATATACCAACGAAAGACATAGCGCAAAGTAAAGTAAAGTAAAGTAAATAGTTAATGTTTTTTTATGATAAGAATAGGAATCATCGGAACGGGTGATCTGGCACATATCCATACTATTGGACTGTTAACAAGCAATAATTATGAGATAGTCGGCTGCTATTCGCCCGAAAACCGTCAGTCGATGATTTTTGCGCGCCAATACCGGCTGATTTCCTATTCTTCCGCCGAAGCGCTGTTCAAATACGCCGATGCGGTAGACATCACAGACGATTTGCCGGAAACGATGGCATTGGCAGAATTGTCGCTCAAGGCATTGAAACACGTTTTCATTGCGCAGCCCGACCGGTTAAACATCGAACAAATGCAATATTTGAAAAAATTGGCAGAAGAATCGGGTACGGTTTTGCACTTGGGCACAGGTTACAAATACTGCGCAACCTATCAACTGCTTGCCGAAACGATGCAAACAGCGCAACTTGTAGACGTCAGGTATCAATTAGTGAAAACCGATGATTTGTACGCACAAATGAGCGTCAGCCTGTGTTACGCTTTTGATTTTGTGACCAACATTCTGAATACCAGCATCACAAAACTTGACGTCAGAACATGGACAAAAAACGAAATCCCGCCAAATATGCTGCATTGCCTCTTAGCGTGCGAAAACGGATGCACGGTCAACATGGTGGCTTATACGGTTGATGAAGGCGAACCCAAATTAGAAATGACCTTTACCTCGAATGAGGCGGTAATCAAGGCAGACATCTTTAACTCACACGTCGAAAAACAATGCCGCAACCGCAATATTACAGACCATATTGTGGTTGATCCGTACAACAAAAAATCAGTACAATTACATTATTTGAAAAACTTTTACAACGCCATTTGCAACGAACGCGATGCCATCCATATCATCGACAAACAATTTCAGAACGCAATTGCCGCCGATTATATTGTTGGAAAAATTTTGAAGCGCTGAATCACCCCGGTTTTTGTCAGTCAGCAATAAGTCAATTAATGATATACAGATTTCCGATAAATCGTTTTTCCAGTGTGATTAACAAACGAAAACTGCACGCTGTCCGTTGAAACCGTAACCACGGAATACCCCGGATCGGGAGCGCCGAATATCATTCCTTCAACCTCGTCAATTTCATGCACTTCTCGCGAGCGCGACGCCGAAGAGTTTACGATGTAATGCACCTTGCTTCCTGCGGGATTGATGTGCTGAAAATTGTGAATGTGACCGCAAATGTAAAAATCTACGCCGTATTTTTCGAACAACACGCCAACACGTTCCTGCATATCGGTTCGCTCATAAAGTTCTTTGGTCGTTTTTGCATAAACGGGATGATGCCCAATGACTATTGTCCACTTGACTTCAGACGCCGCCGAGAGTTCGCCTTCAAGCCATCTCAATTGCGCGTCTATATCCTGTTCGGGTGCATCCGAGCGCGGTTCGTCATGGCGATATTTATCAATCAGCGGAGTAGTGTCGATAAAAACAAACAGACATTCGTCGTTGCTGTCGCCTATTTTTCTTGTGAAACTGAAATATCGCGACGGAGCGTTCCATCGTTCGCTGACATTCGAGTAATCCAATATCGCGGGCACGCTGCCGTTGTACTCGTGATTGCCCGAAATGACGTACCACGGAATAGCATGAAGCGACGCAGCGACGTAGACGTTTTCAATTTTCAATTTCCATTCTTCGTCGTCTACGCTCGTAACGCCGTCGTCGTGAATAGGGTCGCCGGCGACAGCCAAAAAGTCAATTTGATTTTCTGCAACAAAATACCCCAAAAGGTTGGCGATATTTTGCTGCTCCGATTCGCCGCGACGTCCCATATCGGAAGTCACAACGAAATTGATACTGCCGCTTTGTACGGGTTTGCAGCCTCCAAGCAAAACAGCAAGGAGCAAAAGGGAAAAAATTATTCTTTTCATTCAATGATTTTATTTATGATCAAAGTGGTTTTATTTCAAAAAAATCATAGTTTTCGTCCTGTGAATCGCCTACTTTCAGGTATCTACGGCTGACAACCGGTTGACTTTTGCCTTCCGGAAAAAACTCTGCAATCAATAAATATCCGCCTTTTTCCTTTGGTAATTCTACCATGCAGGGAACCGTCCTTTTTACGTTAGGATCGATACGTATGGTCATGTCCTGTTGCGTCACCACCTCACCTTTGCTGTTGTACAGTTTCAATACTGTTTTTCCTGTAGTCGGTTTTCGGTAATCGTTGACTCCCACAAGATTGAAAAGCAATTTGCTGCCGGGTGGGTGAGGCAAGGGATGTTTCATGTATCTATGGTCGACTAAATTGATGAATACCGCTTGCGGCGCAAAACAGTGTTTGAACCATTTCAGGGTAGGCGATATTTCCAAATCCTTGATGTGGTTGATGAACCAGTCGCCGGTAAATCCGTAGTTATTGGTCAAATGGCAAAAAGCCAAAACTCCTGCAATTGACCTTTCGGCGCGCAACCATTCTGTTTCCAATTGCAGCCAGTATGCTTGCATTTCTCGACGCTGGTCGGGACTAGCATTTTCGCCTGCAAAATAATTGTAGTTGTTCACCGTCAATTTCGCGGGACGACCGTCTCTCCACAGCCAAATCCATCCGTATTCATTGACTAATTGCGGAACTCCGGCTTCCAATATGCTTGAAGAACTAGTCCAATTGTCTAAATCGCCCAGATCGTACAGACGTCTTTCAAAATAGTTTTTCAGCGCGTCGGCGGGCATGGTGGTGGTGTTGAGCAAGCGGTAGGGGTGCGGCTCGTCCATTTCGTCGTTTCCGCCCATATCTTCCGAAGTCATGTAGCCTGCGTCCCATATCCGCGTGGGGTCAAGTTGTTTTAATTCAGGGATCAGCACATTTCCGATAAAGGCGTCCCAATTTTCGTTGATGGCGTCCCAAATGACGATGCTGGGGTGGTTTCCGTCGCTCCAAACCCAATTGGCGTACTCCTTCCGCACCTGCTCGTCCCAGCCGTGATTTTGCCAGTAGAACCATTCGTTTTGCAACACAATACCGTATTCATCGCAGAGGTCGTACCAAAAATCGGGAACGATGCCCACGCATATTCGCATGGCGTTCCAATTGACAGATTTGGGTATGTCGATCAACATTTTTTTCACCCACTCCCTGTCCCATGCCAAATTTCCGCAATCGGGGTCTTCAAAGAAACGTTGTAGCGTGATATTGGAGCCTCTCAAATAGTACCTTTCGCCGTTCAGTATGAAAAAACGCCCTTTGGCTGAAAAATCTCTCATCCCGAAATTGACGGCATAGACGTCGGCGAGCCTGTCGCGATCATAAATCCTGATTTCGCCTTCGTACAGAAACGGACTTTCAGGCGACCATGCAACAGGGTCTTTGACGGGAATATCCAATTCAAAATACGTTCGGTTGTCTCTTTTTGCGTTTCCCTCCAGCGTTTGCTGCGCCACTGTTGTCCCGCTTTTCTTTTCCCTGATGGTAAATTCCATCCGGCAACGGTCTTCCATAGCGTCGCCGTACAACATCTGCGGCGGGTTGATGTTGCGGACAAGAATTTTCGCCGTCACCGATTTTTTTGCCAATGACGGCAGAAACAATGCTTTATCCACTTTAAGTTTTCCGGTTGCCGAAATAAATATGTCATCCCATATGCCGGGCAAGTAACGGATTTTTTCCTTGTCGGTACTGCCTGCAGCCTCGCTGGGCAACCATGCGCGATCGCCAACCTGAATCAGTATTTCGTTGTCTTCGCCAAACTTAATCGATCCGGTAATATTGAAATCAATAGGGGTGTAACATTCCATGGATTGTCCCATCAACATACCGTTCACATACACCACAGTTACGTACTGAGATTTTTTGATGGTCAGAAACAATTGTCTGTCGCTTAAATCTTTACCTATTCGTATCCTTTTCCTGTACCAATTGTACATCGGGGTATAGTCCATACCTTCAATGAAGTTGAATTGCTCTTCCATGACGGCGTCTTTTACGGGTCTTTGGAAAAACTTTTCGTGTTGTTCAATACGCGGCACAGCCAGATGGATAAGTCCCGGAACAGGTATTTTTCGGGTGAATTTTGCCGGCGGGAAGGCTGTTTTCGTCTGGTCAAATTCCCATTCCCCGTTCAGGGAAATAACAGCCCTGCCGTCTTCCTGTGCAAACAGACAGAAAAAACTTAAACAAAAAACAAAGGTCAGCAATTTCTTCATGTTCATTGATATTTTTAGAGATGAATAAAAAGTTAAAAACGGTAAACCACGCCGGTAAACAGTCCCAAAGCATAAGGATTGCTATTGATTTGGTTAGATGTGGTATACGGTTGCAGGAAAAATTTGAAATAAGGTTCAAAGCCAATTGAGATGTTCCGGTTGATATGATAACCAAATCCTAATCCCATGATAGCGCTATAGTTAACCGGACGAGCCATCAATATGGCGCCGCCTTTTACTATTTCGGAGCCATTATCGACAAATACATTGTTATTTATCAACACATTAGCGCTCATTCCGCCCGATACGTACAGATTCAGTTTGCGGTCGTAAATCCGGTATTGTACAACCAACGGTATTTCGAGATAATCAAGCCGTTCCACCAGCCGGTATTTCGCAGTGCCTGAAATAATCGCATTGGAATTGACGCCCGCTGTTTGCGATTCGGAACTGAAATAGGACGAGTAAGCCGTGTTGGCGTCCGATTTCAGATTCGAGACTACGATAACGCTACCCGACGAAGTATTGATGAAGTTTTTGTTGTACGGGTTACCCGAAGAACTGATGGCGGCATTCATATTGGAAACCGGTATGACGCTATTGATGAGTTGCCCCATTTGCGTATAAAATACGCCCGTCTGTATGTTCCATCTGCCAAATACTCTGTAAGACAGGTTGATACCCCCGGAGTAAGCCAACAAGGGTTTTTCTACATTGTCAAAATCCGACTTTCTCATTCCGTTAGGCACGCCTGATATGGTTCTGTAGGAATGTACGGGCGCAAATTGTCCTGTAATGACCCAACGCCGCGGTTGCGTTCTTGTAGCAGGGGCTGTGAAATCAATAGAGCCGATTTCGTCGTAACGGGGTATGGTCGTTGCGACGGAGGCAACTGTTTCGCCTGTTTTTTGTTGGGGCATTTCCATTTTGATTTGCGCAATTTTGTTGGACATGATTTTCCTCCAGTCCACTTTCATCGGTTGTGCCAGACGCAATTCATTCCACGAATCAATATACGCGGGAATGTTCGCATCGGCGATTTCATCTTCGCGAACATCCGCAACGGCAACATCGTTTAACGAAGCATCCGGCTCATTAATAGCGTTTTCCGTCTGTGAAACAGACAGGCTGTTTGCTGCGCGCTGTTGTGCAATGTGGCTTGCATTTTGTTGCGCCGTAGCGCCGTTTTCTTCTAATCGTTCCGCATCATGGTCATCAATAGTTGATGGCTGTTGCTGGGGAGGCTGCGATGTATTATTGCTGACAGACACAACAGCCATCTGTGGTACATCAAGATTGGTTTGCATGTAAACCATTGTAGCCGTTACGCTTAAAATAAGTGCAAAAGATGCAGCCGTTAGCCAGTACCTCCGTGCCATACGGCTACGGCGATTGAGTTCGCTCTCTATCCGAACCCACCCGTCTTCAGGAGGAGCAACCTCCATATCTCCTAATTTACGGGCAAATAACTCATCCATATTGTCATCATTTACTTGCATTGTTTATAATAGGCATTGAATCAACTTTATCACATACTTTTTTTTGTAAAATCCCTCTGGCGCGTAATAAATTTGAGCGTGATGCACTTTCGGATACTCCCAGTTTTTCGGCAATATCTCTGTGCGACAAACCGTCAATCACATACAAATTGAATACAACCTTATATTGTGGAGGTAATTCATCAACCATGTCCAACAATTCGGACTCGGTTAAACGGTAAGCGCCCCACTCGTCTATGTCTCCATCCTCTTGCGTTGCGAAATACAGACTGTTTTCGTCCACGTCATTCAACGTCAACAACTTTGATCCGTTGCGATAACGATCCATGGCATGATTGACAAAGATCCGCCGCACCCAACCTTCGAAACTTCCCCCATGCTGAAACTGCCCTATTTTGGTGAATACGGTTACAAAACCGTCATGCAACAAATCCTTGGCGTCTTCATAATTGGAACAGTAACGCAGACAAACGGAAAACATTTTGCCCGCAAGCAGGTTGTACACAGCCTCTTGCGCCTTCCTGTCTCCTCGTTTACAACGCCTGATAATATCGAAAAAAAGGTCTGCCAAAACTCTTTATTTAATAAGACGCAATATTACAAAAATGTTGCGTCAAAATAAAATTTTTTTTTGTGAAAAAATCTTAAAATTTTTTCGTATATTTGTCGAATTATTTTAGCGTATCGCCAATGGAATAACAATTTATTGATAATCAGAAATTTAAAAAAATAAGCATATGGAAAAGCATAAAATTATTGTTGGTTACGATTTTCAGGAATTATCGAATGCCGCCCTGAAGCAGTCTTATGAGCTTGCGCGCTTTGTCAATAGCGGTATTTTACTACTTTTAGTCATTAATGACGACTTACTTACGTTGTCCGATGTGTTTAGCAATGAACATTCCGAACGTATGAAGAAAAAAATTACCGATTCGATGCAAAGGGAAATTGCCGAGCGTCTGCAAAAAGTTGCCGACGAGGCGTCCGCCGAATCGGGTGTTGTGGTGGATTACCGAATTGAAACAGGCAAAATTTACGACCGGATTCTGGAAATTGCCAAGGAAAACAAAGCCCGTTTTATTGTAATGGGTAGAACATCGAAGGAAATGGGCAAAGGGAAATTTGGCTCCAATGTGATGAATGTGGTGGAAAGAGCGCCCTGCCCCGTTATCACTATCCCTTCCGTCAAATGCGATATGACCTTCAAAAATATCGTTTTGCCGATTGACTTGACCAAACAAACCCGAGAAGAAGTTTTCAACGCCATTTCGTTCGGTTTGTTTTTTGACGCCACCATTCATCTGGTCTCCGTCATCATCGGAGGGGTATCCATACAGAAAAGCCGCATCTTCAAAAAAATGCAGGGGATGAAAAAGATGATTGAAGAAAATGGGGTGAGATGCACCGACAAACTGTTTAGAAAAACCCATCATCCTATCCACGAATTGGTACTGAATTATGCCAAAGAAATTCATGCAGACAACCTGATGATTATGACACATCAGGAAATCATTACTTCCGATAAGTATATCGGCGCTGTGGCGCACCAGATCATCAGCGAATCAAGTTTGACGGTTATTTCTCTGACTTCGGCAGCCGCTATGCACAAGCAAAACGCGAAATCGACGAATTGGTTCCAAAATTTGTTTTCGACAGAGAAGAAACAACAGTAAGGAATAATCGGCACGCAGATGACGCGGATTTTTTGGATTTTCGCAGATTTTTTATCTGCGTGGGGTTGTGTTTTTCTGTGTGCTAATAGAATGAACAAAAAATCAAAGTAATGCGGCTATTTTGCGTATTTTGTTTAATTTTTCAATAAATTTACTGTTACGTTTGGTAACAAGCATATTGTAACGTGCTTGCATTTTTAGCAATGGTTCGGCAGGTAAATCCAATGCTGCTTCAATAAGCAATGCCAATTCGGTATTTAGTGGACGTTTTCCATTCAATACTTCGTTGAGCAATGTGTACGGCACATCCATTGCGGCAGCAAGATTCTTTTGTGAAATACCTCGGTATTCTATTTCGTCTTTCAGCGCCTCACCCGGATGTGTCGGGTAATATGGCTCGAGGTTATTTGCAATCATATTTGGGGCAACGCCCGGAATGGTAACCATAATGATTAAAACTAATCTCCATTTCGTATGGTTTGACGCAGCAAAGATAATCTAATTTTTGTTAAATTCACAAAAAAAGTGAATTTTTTGGGTGCATCATCATTCAAACACCGCTCGCACTGTTCTGTTTCCGTTCGTGATGATATACAATCCTTGCACTGCCAAAGGTATATCCGTTTCATCGCTCGCGGCGATGCTGCGATATACAAACGCGCCGCTTGCATGATACACGTTCAGGCTTTCGCCGACGATTAATCCGGTTACATGCAGCAATCCGTTGCGCGTCCATGCACGAAGCGGGTTAGCGGAATCAAGTTCGGCGCTGTTGGTAGCCCTGTCAAATATTACCGTTACCGTTGCATCAACCGACAGTTCAGGCAGCGTGTAGGTATTGCCCTGATCGCCAACCATAGCGCCATTGAGCCTCCACTCCTTCACTGTCCAGTTTTGGTCGGGAGTAGCTGTAAAGACAACGGATTTTCCTTCTTCCACCAATTCGCCTGAAGCGACGGGCGCATCGTCAACCGTTGCTGAAACGTCGCCGGAGCCGCCCGCTACAAAAAACGTAACCGTATACATTGCCAACTGCGTTGGGATAAGTTTAAACGTTGCTAATACCGTTACGTCATGTTCAGGCATCATAAAGGCGCGCGTGTCGTCTGTGTCGCCTGTGTCGACCAACGGCACGCTTGTCTCCGGTTCGTCGGTTTTATGCGCAGATATGCTTTCCAGTTCGTAATCCGTATCCGGCAAGATGGTCAGCGTGACGGCGACACCCGCCGCTGACGAACTTGCGCTCGAACTAACGCTGCCGCCCGTAAAAACGACGATATTGACTGCGTACATTATATGC
>Ga0099364_10002086_pt1 | contig 32209 bp, 32 predicted proteins | sample TergutTh196P3_FD_73070 | JGI IMG/M metagenome (GOLD analysis project Ga0099364, IMG submission 73070) | Microcerotermes parvus P3 segment gut microbial communities from Pointe-Noire, Republic of the Congo - Th196 P3 | ecosystem: Host-associated > Arthropoda: Insects > Digestive system > Gut ... | reverse complement strand
TACTGCTTGTTGACTTGGAGGAATACCGTTACTTGAATGGTTGGAGCAAGGACGGCAAACGAGGCTCTACGCGCTGTGACAGAGTGCCTGTTGGTATCGCTGAGGAAATTCATATAAAATGCGTGGAGGACTTTGCAAAATTCATACCGCAGAGCCTTCCCGACGGGTTTACGTCGAAAAACTTTCGTGAGGTAACAAAAACGAGCTTAAAAAACGCTCAGACAACCCTCAACATACTAAACCATTTGGGAATCGTAAGGCGAGTCGGAAAAAATGGACACCTTCATATTTACGAGCGAGGATGAGTTATTTTGCGCCAGCCCCCATAAATTTACAGAGGAACGAAAATGTCTGAATATACAATAGAAAATTCTATTAGTGAAGCTGTCAACGGAGATACGCAAAAATTTGAAATAATCGGGTGCGTACAAACGGTATGCACTGTTCACCCTGATATTCACCCCGTTTATGGTGCGATTTTGTTGACAAATCCTTGAAAGATGCTTAGAATTATATAATAACAAGAACAGGCTTATTTCAAGTGGTGAATAGATAATTGTCCGGAGGTTTTATAAATGCCTGAAATATCACGATTTGAAGGTATAATAATTACTATGTACTTCAATGAGCACAATCCCCCGCACTTTCACGCGACATATAATGGAATCGAAGCTCAATTTGATTTGAACGAAGCGGCTTTTACAAAAGGTGCGCTTCCGTCGAAACAAGCAAGATTGGTTCTTGCTTGGTATGAGCTTCATAAGGAAGAGTTATTCCAAATGTGGAACAACAAAGAATTCGGGCGAATTAAGCCTTTGAGTTAGGAGTGTGCTTAATGTCCAGACCAAAACTGTTTCAGGTCTTACCGACAGACGATTTCAAAGTATACCTATATTACGATAACGGTGAAATAAAGCAATACGATTGTGCGTGGGTTTTGCAGGAAAACGGTGTTTTTTCGGAAATACATGACATTACAACATTCATGGACGTTTGCACAATCATGAACGGCACATTGGCTTTTGATATATCACGTATCCGTGACCCCTATTCATGTATTGATATTTGTCCTGATACCGTTTACGAAGATAGCATTAAGTGTGGAAGCGATTCTTTGTCAGCATAGCAACTAAGCGATAATATGAAGATAACGGTATGCAGTTCGGGTAAGCGGCAAAACGTAGCAAAATGCGGCAAAACGCCGAGAAGATTATTTGCAGAAAACTCAAAAATGTTATAAAATGCGTGGTAGTATACATCTGTTTACCTGTGTCGAACAGCACGTAAATGCAAAAGTGCAGAAAATTTAGTGCAAGGAGATGAAGCGTTATGAATTTTTGCGGAGTATGTATAACAACCAACAATGCGCCTCGTCTTGCGGAGTTTTACAAAACTGTATTACAAGAAGAGCCGCTTGTTGAAGGCAATCATTATGGGTTTAGCGGGATTGCCGTGTATAATCCGGGTGATGTGAAGGTATTGAGCGAGCAGAATATATGGTTACAATGCTTTGTTGATGACATTGATGCGTTATATGAGCGGTTATTGAATGAAATTCCTGATATAAAGATTATTTCCCCGCCCGAAACCAAGCCGTGGGGTGCGTATTCGTTTTGGATGGCTGACCCTGACGGTAATAAAATTGCAGTAGCTCGGCAAGGCAACTGAAAATATCAGAGAACATGGCGGTAAAGCGTATGGAAACACAGATACAAAAGGAATTAGATTTAATAAAAGAAAGCGTATTGCAAATTGTTCCGGCAGAAGCGATTTATCTGTTCGGTTCTCATGCTTACGGAACTCCATGCGAGGAAAGCGACCTTGACATTTATGTTGTTGTCCCAGATGGCATTACTGGTTTGATTGAGTTGCAGGCGGAAGTTCGAGAGCTTCTCTGGAAAAAAAGGTCTTTGTCCCTTGACTTGCTCATGGGACATTCAAGCGTATTTAATCGCAGAAAGAGCGGCCCTACGCTTGAGAGGGTTATAGCTCGGAAAGGAAAAATACTGCATGGAGCATGAGTATGTTGTTGAATGGTTTAAGTTTGCAGATATAGACTTAGCATCTGCTGAGTATTTGCTTGGTATGCACCCGCCGCCATTGGAGATTATTTGCTATCACTGTCAGCAGTCGGCAGAAAAATATCTCAAAGGATTCCTGATATACAGTGGGATGACGGAACCGCCGAAAACCCATAACTTAGATGATTTATGTGAGTTGTGTTACGGATTTGATGAGCTTTTCCGAGAAATCAGAAAAGCCTGCAATATACTGACAGCGTACGGAGCACAGCCGCGCTATCCTAATGAAATGCTTATATCAGAAAGCGACATGCAAAAAGCTATAGAATACGCTCATCGGATTCGTGATTTTGATACGTTAAATAAGGTGCGCCGTGAAATTCTGCAATAGATACGAGAAACTGAAAATTTAGTGCAAGGAGCTTTAGCATGAGAAAACTATTATTCATTACAGGTATTCTTGTTATTGTAGACCAAGGCGTTAAGCTGTTAATGTCGGCGTTCATCGGGGATAATATCGTAGTTTTAATACCTAATCTTTTGCAAATCGAGCTTGAGCTTAACAGCGTAGGCTATATGACATATTTCACCTCGTTTGCAGGCGGCTTACGGCTTTTGTTTGATTTTATCTTATGCTTTTTGGCACTTACATTCGGATACAAGGTGATTCGCTTTTGTTCACCAAGATATAAATGCTTAGATATATGGGTCTATTTTATATGCGCGGGAGCAGTATGCTTCCTTCTTGACTGCATATTTTGGGGTGGTTCTCTTGACTTTATCGCCTTTATGCCAAAAACATCATATCACCGTGTAACAATCATTTGCGATATTAAAGACATTTATATGATTGCATTTGCTGTCGCAGGAGCTTTACGTTTCATTTTGTTTGCCGTTGACGGAGTAATTTTAGAAATTAAAGAAAGAAAAAATAAAGAATTTAGCAAAAAGTTTTATGGTGAATTAAAGCAAGTGCTGTTGAAGCTGTTTGTGTTCAAGGACAATGAATTTTTAGCGAAAATAAACGCAAAGACTGTAAAAATCATGATTGTTTACGTCGCGGCTGTTCTCGCTCTGACCACATCTGTTGTTGTGCTTGATTATACAAGAGAAAACAGCGGTAATTATGTCAGAATAGACGGCACACATGTCAGTAAATCCGTAAATGAGCTTAATATTTATTTCGGAAATTTCTCAGGCTCTCCGAACATTCGATTAAGAACACCTCTCACAGACTCCGACATAAAGGCGTTGGAGTACATGACCGATTTAACTGAGCTTGGGCTTTTGGGAAACAACCTTCCAGATATAGACGTTTTAACGAACGCATTGACCAAAATGCCTGATTTGACGAGCTTGTGGCTTACTGCAAATAGAATTGAAGATATTAGTGCGTTATCAAGTTTTTCCCAATTGGAGTATTTATATATAGGCGGCAACAAAATTTCCGATGTCAGCGTGTTGGCGGGCTTAACTAACTTAAAGGAATTGTATGTGGGGGGAAATCCGATAGAACCCGACCAAATTGAGGAGCTGAAAGCCGCATTGCCAAACACCGCAATATACACAGAGCACACGCACTCTGAGCATTAAATTGCTGTTGAAGCGCAGAAAGTGTACGCGCTAAGTGCGCATTGAGCATTAAACCGCTGTTGAATATTGTGTTTTACTGTCAGTCGTCATAAAAGTATATTGTCATACAAGCACAGAAAGGAACGCGAGATTATGAGTAATGAAGACCTAATCAGAAATGCAGTTTATGAGGCGATTCCGATAACGATTGTTGAGCAAATAATCGTTTTCGGCTCATACGCACGCGGCGACAATACTACAGAAAGCGACACAGACATTTGCATTATCGTAAAAGAGAAGTTAGAGCGCGAAAAAATCAAAGCATACAGACATCAGCTTAATAAGATTTTCGCCGTTAAACACCGTATGCCAACCGACATTTTGATTAAATCAAGCTATGATTTTGAGAGATACAAAAATGTGGCAGGCGGTATTGAATACGCCATTGCGAACGAGGGGATAGTTTTATGAACGCAAAACAAGAGAAAATAGCAAACCTGACCGACAAAGCCGAGCGTGACCTCAAAGCAGCAGAGGTTTTTACTCAGGGAAAAAGATGCCGACTTTCACAGCGGAAGTATTTGCTTTCACTGCCAACAATGTGTCGAAAAATACTTGAAGGCATTTTTAGCACACAAGGATTTACACGCTCCCAAAACACACGATATAGTGTATTTATGTACACTATGCTCAGATTTTGATGCCCTGTTTGATTCTTTTGATTTGTCGGATTTTGCAAGTTTCGGTGCAGAAATCCGATATGATGAGCCTATTCCGACATTGGACGAAGCTAAAAACACCTTTGAAGCAACTGTTAAATTAGCGCAATATGTTAAACGCTGTATATTCACAGAAGGGAACGCACTCTGAGCATTAAACTGTTGTTGAAGCGCAGGGAATATGTGCGCTAAGTGCGCATTGAGCATTAAACCGCTGTTGGATATTGTCTTTTACTGTCAGTTTACTTTGTCAGTTATGTTCCATACTGCCTATAAATCTTCTCAGATTTGCATTTTCATCCTCAAGAGTTTTTATGCGCTCGCTGAGTTCCTCCATACCAAACAGTACATCTTCCAAGCAAACTGAAGTGAGCTTGTTGTACTTGTTCTGGTCTGTTACTATCGGTGTAACGTAGAATGACATACATCGACGTATAATTCTCTTTGCAAAAATAATAAACCGTCCCAATACGCGCTCCGATAGGAGCGGACGTACTGTGGCGACCTCACAATTTGCGAAAATTAGGGTTAAGTTTTCTTCTAAATCCCCGAAGTCAGGTGAATCGCAATCTCGAACTTCTTGAGGAAGATTTCTATCGCAGAGTATCCCTGCATTAGTTTTCTCTATATCGTTCATAATCTCGCATTCCTTTCTGTGCTTTTGTGACAACTAAACCGCAATTGTGATTAAACAGCGACTAAGCGGTGTGAGCTTTAGCAAAAGAGCAAAAATAGTCTAACGCCGACGTGCAATTATTGTCGGTCTGCGATTTTTTTTGCTACGTGCATGTATCGCATAGCTTCTTTTATAGGTGACATCAAATCCAAGATTGTCAAAAATCCTGTGGTATAGACCGGACGAAAGTTCCCACCACGAAGAACAAGCGTTTGAATCTGTCCAATCACATACAGGTCGCATAAAAGCTCTATCATCAAAAGCAACACCCGTAAACGGGATAATAACTGCTTCTTTAGCCGCCTTTGCCCATGCTCCGATAGAGAAAACAGGGTCGGATAAATGCTCCACGATTGCTCCGGCAATAACAATGTCAAATCGCTCACTCCAGTTATGTAATTCTGAGTGAGGCATATAGATACATCGCGCCTTGCTTTTGTTTTTGTGCCAGCTATACCACCACGAGTTTTTTAATCTAATCAAATGCTCTGAGTGGTCATGGACGAATTGGTCGGTGTATATATGCTCTATGTTTTGTGCCACCAACCTGCCGCGGTATTCACTCGTTGAAGCCATATCCAACGCTGTAACTTCAGCCGCGCCTGCTTTTTCTGCTTCAAACGCAATAAACCCCGAAGCAGTACCTACATCGAGGATAGTTTTACCTTTTATATCATATTTTCCTATATAGTTTCTAAAACTTGGTATTGTCCAGCCATAATCTACACTTTTGACGGTTTCACCGTCGGGATAATTCATAGTTGTGTAAAACTCACACTCCTCAAGCGTTGGCATTAACCAAGGTTTCTCAAAATCATGTGTGTGTGTGTGTGTGTGTGTGTGTGTGCTCACGTTGTCCCCTCCTGCATTCTTTTTAGTAATTCCAAAAAATTGGCATATCGTAATCGCTTCTCGAATATTACCCTTTAGATTATCACAAAGCAAAATTAAACTCTGACCTTGCGAAGTTTACAATATAAACGTGATTTTGTAAAGTGTTTCTTTTCCGACTTTATGTATTTCTTGTATTAAATGCACATATGAGCAAGCAAGGGATATATGGATATATAACTAAGCGCGCATAACCATAATGAATATTGCCCGACATTGTGGTGAATAATGTTAAAAATCCTGTGAATAAATAAACTTCTTGCATATAAAATATGGCTATGCTATAATCGAATCGAGCGAGGGGGAAAACCTCTCGCGAAGAAATTAACGCAAAAGAATCCGAAAATGGAGGGAAATGAAAATGAAAAAGATACTTGTTCTGGTACTTGCGATGGTGCTGATATGCGCTCCGCTCGCAGCATGTGACAACAGCGGCGGAAGCGGCGGCACAGGCGGCGGTGGCGGTGGCACAGCAGGCGGCGGCGGAGATGCCCCCGGCGGCGGTGGTACAGGCGGCGGAGATGTAGGCTCTATCGAAGATGTCACCCTGACCCTTTGGGGCGGCGAGGAAGACCAAACAATGCTCCGCGAAAGAGCGGACACGTTCATCGCTTCGGTTGCCGACAGAGTTAACCTGACAATTAACATCGGTGTCGAGTCCGAAAGCACAGCAAAAGACACAATCCTTATCGACCCCACAGCGGCGGCTGACGTATTTACGTTTGCTGATGACCAGATTTTTGAGCTTTACAATGCAGGCGCACTCCAAGAAGTCGTGCTGAATACAGAAGCAATCAAATTGAGGAATGTTGCAAGCTCCGTTGGTGCGGCAACAATCGACGGCAAGCTCTACGCATACCCGCTGACTGCGGACAACGGCTATTTCATGTTCTATGATTCGTCATACTTTACCGAAGACGACGTAAAGAGCTTTGACAGAATGATGGAAGTCGCCGCGGCGGCAGGAAAGCAAGTTAACTTCGAGATATTCGGAGGTTGGTACAACATTGCGTTCTTCAGAGGAGCGGGTTTTGATGCTTATCTGGCAGACGACGGCGTAACCACAATAATCGACATAAACGGACCGGGCGGCACGGACGTAGTGCAAGCCATGCTTGACATAGTCGCAAATCCCGGATTCGTTGCACTTGGAAATGACCCGTTCGTCACAGGCATTAACGACGGTTCCGTTATCGCAGGCGTAAACGGACCTTGGAACGGTGACAATGCACGCGCAGCATGGGGCGAAAACTATGCCGCGACAAAGCTCCCCACATTTACCATGAACGGACAGCAGGTTCAAATGGGCGGAGTCGTCGGACACAAGCTCATCGGTGTCAACGCATTCAGCGCGAATGCAGGTTGGGCAATGGAATTAGCCGACTTCCTTACAAGCTACGAAAGCCAAGTAGTCCGCTTTGAACAACGCGGTCAAGGCCCGTCAAACATCGAAGCCTCGCAATCTCCTGACGTACAGGAAAATCCTGCGCTTGTAGCACTTGCGGAACAAGCTCAGTTCTCAGCCTTCTTCGCACCCGGCGGTTCATACTGGGCACCGATGGAAACCCTTGGTGAAATCATTGTGCAAGGAAATCCGGACAATGTTCCCTTGCAAGAGCTGTTGGATAACACCGTCAACGCAATAACCTCATAACAACAGCAAAGCCGACATATAAGTGATGCTTTAAGGGAAGACTGTGCAGTCAGAGCTGCGTATGCAGTCTTCCCTTACATCTTACAAGTCTTGGCACTTCCTAAAATTATTTAACCTAAATTCATGCGGAGTTTGGGATTCAAACGAGAGGGGCGGGAAACATGGCTGATACCACAGTTCAGGAGCATAAAAAGAATCCGTTTTTTGCCGTAACCGACTTTTTCAAAAACGTGGCTATGGATTTCGTACATGGCGATGCTTTTGTAAAGCTATCTGCGCTTATTATGGGCGCAGGTTTTTTTCGGCGAAAGCAAATCATCAAGGGCGTGATAGCGACTGTATTTCAAGTTGTTATAATTATTTTTGCAATGACATTCGCGGCGCACTATCTATCCAAGTTCGGCACACTCGGCACAGTTCAGTTTGAAACCGTGTTTAACGCTGAAACAATGAGAAATGAAATTAACGACTACGACCATTCATTTCTGATACTGTTGTACGGAGTTGTATCTATTATTGTACTCGCGGTTTCGGTTTTTATCTATCTCAGCAATATCCGCGCTGTACGCGCTCTGGAAATTCGCGCAATTCAAGGCAAACGCATAACGACATTCAAAGAGGATGTGCGCTCTTTTATTGATGAACGTTTCCATGTTACGTTGCTCTCATTTCCGTGCTTGGGAATTATCCTCTTTACCATAGTGCCGCTCATTATTATGATTTCGGTGGCGTTTACAAACTATGACCAACAGCATTTACCGCCAGCCGCTCTTTTTACTTGGGTGGGGATTGACAACTTCAAGCTGCTCTTTTCGGGAGCGGGCGTGTCGTCGTCATTCGGCTATGTCTTTGTGCGGGTTCTGGGGTGGACACTTTCATGGGCGTTTATAGCCACGTTTTCCAACTTCTTTATCGGTATAATGCTCGCATCGTTTATTAACAACTCAAAGACATATTTTAAGCGTGTGTGGCGCACAATGTTCATTGTGTCGATGGCAGTACCGCAATTTGTCACGCTGCTGCTTATCCGCAATTTCTTTGCGACACAGGGTATAGCGAATACCATTGCAGAGAGCATAGGGCTTACTCAGTGGCTGCACGGAGTTGGCTTGATACCGTCACATCTGCATTACATTCCGTTTCTTACAGACCCGAACTGGGCGAGGGTAATGATAATTCTCATAAATATCTGGGTGGGTGTGCCCTTTACGCTTCTCATTGCAACGGGCGTTTTGATGAATATCCCTAAGGAGCTTTATGAGAGCGCGAGAATCGACGGAGCAAGCCCGTTTAAGCAGTTTGTGTACATTTCAATGCCGTACATACTCTTTGTTACAGCACCGTTTTTGGTAACACAGGTCGTACATAACATAAACAACTTCAACATTATATACTTGCTCACGCAGGATGTATACCGAACTACAAATCAGACGTTTTCGGGAGCTTACGCCAAAGAAATCGACCTGTTGGTGACGTGGCTTCACAGGCTTACGCAGGAGCAATATGACTACAAAATGGCATCGGTTCTGGGTATCATGGTGTTTGTAGTCTGCGCGATTTTCACACTCATAGCATTTAACCTCGTAATAGGACGTAATAGGGAGGATAAATTCCAGTTATGAATAAAGTAAAAGTATTACGGGGCGTGTCCCTATCATTACGGCATCTCTTTTTACTGGCGTTAGCGTTATTTTGGGTCGCGCCGATAGTTTGGCTGATACTCAACGCGTTCTCGGATTTTCCCGGATTAAACATACGAAAGTTTGTCCCCGACGGTTTTACTATGGTGAACTTTCAACTGTTACTGTTTGACACGTCGGATACTGTGGCAAGGTTTCCCATGTGGTTTATGAACACGCTGAAAATAGCGATATTCTCCTGCGCTATATCGAGCTTGTTTGTGTTAATGGTAAGCTACGCAATGAGCCGTATGCGCTTTAACGGGCGCAGGTCGCTGATGAGTATCGGCGTTATACTCGGACTGTTTCCGGGATTTTTGTCAATGATTGCGGTGTACTTCATACTGCGTTCATTTGGGCTTACCAATAATCACTGGGGGCTTGTTCTAATCTATGCGGGTAGCTCAGGGCTTGGTTATCTGATAGCGAAAGGCTTTTTTGACACGATTTCCGAAACGCTCAGTGAGTCGGCAAGACTTGACGGTGCAACAGAATTTCAGGTGTTTTGGCAGATAATCATACCCCTGTCAAGACCGATTATAGTCTACACGGTGATAAGTGCGTTTTTAGCACCTTGGATGGATTTCATGTTCGCATCAATTATGCTAAATTCAGGCATAGCCACCGACTGGACTGTCGCAATCGGGCTTTACAGGATGCTTGACCGCTCATTTATCAATACGCATTTTGCGAGGTTCTGCGCGGGTGGCGTGCTTATATCAATTCCGATTTCCGTGTTGTTTGTCATAATGCAGAAATTCTACGTTGAGGGTATCACAGGCGGCGCGGTGAAGGGCTGATGAAACGGTTACTTAGGTTACATGTTTTATCTTTTGCGTTCGTTGTGTGCGGAGTGCTCGGAGTGTTCGCGCTCGTCGGATGCGCTCGGCAGAGTGAGAAGCCCATAGAGAGCGAGATTTTTGTGGAACGCGTAGAAGGACTTAGCCAAGACTTCATAAGGGGAGCAGATGTTTCAAGCCTGCTCTCCCTTGAAGCGAGCGGGTGCGTGTTCTATAACCTCGACGGTGGGGAGCAAGACCTACTGCTCACACTCAGCGAAGCGGGGTTTAACTATATCCGTGTGCGCGTGTGGAATGACCCGTTTGACTCGGACGGCAACGGCTACGGGGGCGGCAACTGCACCGTTGACACGGCGGCGATACTCGGAGCGCGTGCGGCTGAGTACGGAATGAAGCTGCTCGTGAATTTTCATTATTCCGACTTTTGGGCAGACCCAAGTAAACAGCAGACCCCAAAGGCTTGGGAAAACATGAACGTCGAGGAAAAGGAAGCGGCAATATATGATTACACCATAGAGAGCCTGCACAAAATCACAGACAGCGGTGCTGATATTGGCATGGTGCAAATCGGCAATGAAACAACGACCGCGTTTTGCGGCGAAAACGCTTGGCCTCGAATAACGCGCCTTTTGGCGGCGGGGAGTAGGGCCGTTCGAGATTTCAGCAATAATAAAAACATGGATATTCAAATCGCCGTTCACTTCACTAACCCCGAAAGCCGCGATTATGTGCAGATAGCGCGGACGTTAGAAGTGGGTAATGTGGATTACGACGTTTTTGCTTCGTCATATTATCCGTTCTGGCACGGGAGCTTGGAGAATCTGTCGGCGCAGTTGGAAGCGGTCGCCGAGCAGTTTAGTAAAAAAGTTATGGTTGCGGAGGTCGCCTATGCTTACAGCTGGGACGATTTTGACGGACACGGTAACACGATAGGTGAGGGAGCTGTATTTGACAAGCCCTACCCGCTGACGGTGCAAGGGCAAGCAACCGCAGTCGCCGACGTTGTTCGTGTGGTGTCGTCACTCGGCGATGCGGGGCTTGGCGTTTTTTATTGGGAGCCTGCATGGATACCCGTGCCGAGCGATTCGTGGGAGGAGCGTTCGCTTTTATGGGAGCGGCACGGCAGCGGTTGGGCATCAAGCTATGCCGCCGAGTATGACCCCGACGATGCAGGGCAGTGGTTCGGGGGCAGTGCGTGTGACAATCAAGCGTTGTTTGACAAGAACGGACACCCGCTGCCGTCATTAAAAGTCTTTGAATATTGCTACACAGGAGCTGTGACGGAGCGCAGGCTTGATGAAGTGTCAAACGCCTATCTTTCGGTACGATTGCGAAATGAGATAGTTTTACCCGAAACCGTCGAGGCGACCTATAATGACGGGGCGGTAGAAATCGTGCCCGTAGAGTGGAGTGCGACGGAAGCACAGCTTCTTGACATATCAAACAGCCCTGTCGGGGTGTACAAAATAGACGGCGTGGCGCAAGGATTACCGCTGACGTGTTTTATCAGCATAGAAGAAGAAAATTATTTGGAGAATCACAGCTTTGAGCTTGACGACCGCTCAATGTGGGTGCTGAATAATATCGGAGATACAGAACAGCTTCGTTTTCAAGAGAAATCGACGGATGCTCACAGCGGGAGCTTTGCCGTTCATTTCTGGGATGCTTCTTATGTTGAGTTTACGGTGGAGCAGACGGTGACGGGACTGCGGCAGGGTTCATATAATTTCGCCGTATTTTTGCAGGGCGGCGACACGGCGGATGCCGAGATGTATATCTATGCCCGCGCTGACGGCGAGGAATACCGCATGGAAACAGATGTTGACGGTTGGGTCAATTGGCGACAGCCTGTGATTGAGGGGATTGTTACGCAGTCGGGGGAGATTACGGTTGGCGTGTATGTGCGTTCAAACGGCGGTTGGGGGACAATGGACGACTTTATGCTTAACCCGATGTCGTGAGTGTTGTCGTGAGTGTTGGGGGGGTAAAAGTGAGTGTTGTCGTGAGTGTGTGTTTTTGAAGTTGTGCCTTGAGAATTTTCGCTAGCACGGGTCTTGTCGCCCTACATACGCGAAAATTTCAATTCACAAACTTCAAAAACACACGACACTTAAAACCAAAAGGAGTATTGTTTTGAAGCTGTATAGTTTGAAAGTAAAACGTATAATAGCGGTATTGTCGGTTGTTTGCTTATGCTCACTTATCTTTGCGGGGTGTGCGAGTACCGAAGTAAAAACGGAGCATACCGCTGTAAACCGAAACTTTTACGAAATTTACGTCGGTTCATTTTACGACAGCGACGGCGACGGGATAGGCGATTTGCAGGGGATAATCAGCAAGCTCGATTACCTTAACTCGGCAGACGGCAAGGACAGCCTTGGTGTGCAGGGCGTTTGGCTCATGCCGATAAATCCGTCGCCGACATATCACAAGTACGACGTGACCGACTATTATTCCATTGACCCTGATTATGGGACAATGGAGGATTTTGAAATGCTTATACTTGAGGCAAATAATCGCGGGATAAGCGTTATCATTGATTTGGTACTCAATCACACATCGGCACAGCACCCGTGGTTTATAGCCGCACTTGAGGAAATCGAAAGCGGGAGCGAGCCTTATTATCGTGAGTTCTATAACTTTGCAAGTGAGCGAGTTAATGGCGATTATTACCCAACCGTCGGCGGACTGTTCTATGAGGCTCACTTTTGGGACCAAATGCCCGACTTAAACATGGATTCCCCCGAACTGAGAGCAGAGGTCGCTGAGATAGCAAGATTTTGGTTAGATAAAGGTATTGCGGGGTTCAGGCTCGATGCGGTTATGCACGTTTACCCAAGCGAACGACAGAACTTAGAGTTTTGGTCGTGGTTCGTTGATATATGCCGCGAGGTGCGCGAGGATGTATTTCTCGTTGGCGAGGTGTGGAGCTTTGAAAACGCAATTCTGCCGTATTTTGAAACGGGGCTGTCGCTGTTTAACTTCCCGTTTCACGGGCATGACGGAACTATAAATAAGGCGTTGCAGAGCGGAAACGGCGACACTCTCGCAACCGAAATAGCGCGTTATGATGCGGAGATTCGTTTGAGAAATCCTGTCGGTGTAAACAGCTTGTTTTTGTCGAACCACGACACAGGGCGCAGTGCAGGGTTTATACCCGATATAAATAAACGCAAGCTCGCGGCGGCAATTTATCTGATGATACCCGGAAATCCGTTTATTTACTACGGTGAAGAAATCGGAATGACAGGGTCGGGGATTGACGAAAACAAGCGCACCGCTATGTTCTGGTCGGCAAGCGACAGCACGGGCATTACGCAGAACCCCAAAGGCTCAACGAATGACAGAGTGCCCGAAAACGGAGTAGCCGAGCAACTGCTTGACCCGAACAGCCTGTTGAATTACTACCGCGACGTGCTTAGGCTAAAGGCGCGGCATCCCGACATTTTTGACGGAGGTATTGAAAAAATCGAAACAGATGTTGCGGCAATATGCGCGATTCGCGCAGGCAGTGTGGTAGTTATGCACAATCTGTCAGATGAAGCTGTGAGCGTACAGCTTCCTGCGGGAGTTACAGCACTTGACGGGTTTGTAAGCCCGACAGGTGTTGCGGCTGAACTAAAGGGCGAAACACTGACAATCCCGCCGTATGCCTCGATTGTATTGAAATAGTAAAATGGAAAGGATTAAATGACTGCAATGATGAGAAAACACAAAAGTAAAATAACATGGGTTGTAGCAATATCACTGCTCAGCATGTGCTTTGTTTTGACAGCGTGTCAAGGTGGAGGAGGGGACACTCAAACACCGTCGGGAGCGGGCGATACGCCAACCTCGCCGAGTGATACAACGCCGTCAGGGGCGAGTGGTGCGGAAACTCCGTCGGGTTCGGATGGTGCGGCGGCGGGCTCGGATGGTGCGGAAACGCCGTCGGGCTCGGGCGGCACAACATCGGGGGAAAAAGTGGATTTTGGATTATCATATCCTGATGAAAACACACCATTCGGACGTTATGGTGTACTCCAAGTATTAAACGGACAGCTCTGTGACGAGTTGGGAAATCCTATGCAGTTAAAGGGAATGAGCTCCTTTGGCTTGCAATGGGCGGACGGTTTTTGGGTTTTGACGGAGGAAGCCTTTGACGCGCTTGCCTATGACTGGGAGTGCGATATTATCAGATTTGCAATGTACATCACAGAAGGCGGTTATCGCGACAATCCGAGTTTAATTCTCGACAGATTGGAAACGGGTATTGAGCTTGCATCGCGGCGCGGAATGTATGTAATGATTGATTGGCATATCCTTACCCCGGGTGACCCGACTGACGAGCAGTATTTGACGGCGGGGCTGAACGACCCCGATATGCCTGCGGAATTTTTGGCGATTAAAGAAGCAAACCCCGATTGGACAGGTCCGCAAGTGTTGTTTTCGTATATTGCGCAGAAGTACGGTCATCTGGGTAATGTGCTGTATGAGCCTGCGAATGAGCCGAACAGGATTGGGGGCTACGGTGACCGCTTTGATGTTTGGAAAAACACGTTAAAGCCGTACTTTGAAAGCATAATCAAGGTTATCAGAGAGCATGATGAAACAGGCATAATAATTTGCGGTACGGATAACTGGAGTCAGTTCATTGATGCACCGACAGCTTCTCCGATAGACGACCCGAATGTGATGTACACTATGCACTTTTACGCGGGTACGCACGATGCGGGTTATGAGGTAAACCCGCATACGGGCATAGAGGGCAACTACTGGCTTCGTGCAATGACTGATAGTGCGCTTGAAAGCGGGCTTGCTGTTTTCTGCACGGAATGGGGTTCAAGTTTGGCAAGCGGTGACGGCGGTCCTTTCATCGACTTTGCTTTACGCTGGGTTGAGTATATGGAGAACAGGGGCATAAGCTGGTGCGCATGGTCGATGGCGCAGAAAAATGAGGTTTCCGCCGCTTTTAATCGAAGCACGTCACCGTTTCCTGATGGGTTTTGGCAGGATGACGAGGTTTCTGTTGCGGGGCGTTTTTACAGGGCAATGATAAAGGGCGACCCTGTCCCGATGTATACAGAGGAGATGCAGGTAGCGACAAGCCCTGAGGATGCAGTCCACAACGGCGACATTTCCAAGCGTTAAATATTGCGGGGTTTTCCCCAGAAGAACAGTGCTACCGTTCCGGGACCTGTATGACTGCCTATGGTCGTGCCGATACTGTTTATCAAAACCTCGCCATTGAGCTTGGGGAATCGCTCTTTAATCAAATCCGCTACTGCCTTAGCATCTTCAAAACAAGCGGAGTTGGAAATAAAGCATTTTCCGTCATAATCAAGATTGCTATCAGCAAGAGCTTCCATTCTGCTGACTGTTTCATTTATGACATTCTTTTTGCCGCGAATTTTCGCTCTTGGAATGAGCTTGCCGTCTTTGTCCATGTCCAGAAGCGGGCAGATATTCAGCAAGGTTCCCACTATTCCTGCGGGTTTTGACACGCGCCCGCCCTTTATATAAAAGGTCAAGTCGGTGGAAAAGAACCAGTGATTCAGTCTTAGCTTATTCTCCTCCGTCCACTCAGACAGCTCGTCTATACCCATACCCTCATCACGAAAATCAGCTAACCTGTCCATAAGCAATCCATACCCTGAGGACGCGCCGCGAGAGTCTATGACGTGGAGCTTTCTGTCAGGATATATCTCTCTCAGCTCATCTCGCGCAATTATAGCAGAGTTGTAAGAAGCTGAAATTCCGCTTGATAATGAAACATGAAGAACATCCTGCCCTGCTTGCAGAAAAGGAGTAAAGAAGTCAATATACTCTCCTACACTCACATGTGACGTTCTCGTGTCAGCACCATCGGTCATAGCTTTATAGAACTCGTCAAACGGTATGCTTTTTCCCAAATCGTCCGAATACTCCACATCGTTTAAGTAAAAATGGAAGCATACATATTTTATGTCCCGTGTCTTTAGATGCTCCTCGGATAAGTCGGCTGTGGAGCAACAGCTCAAAATGTATTTGTTCATAAGGATTCTCCTTTTCATTAAAGTTAGCGTTATTTTATCGCAGGTATATCAAAAACAAAAGCTACTCTCGTATGCCGTGACTATACGAGAGAAACTCAAACAGTAGAGTTGAAAAAGACAGACTCTACGTTTCGTAGAGCCTGTGCAAAGTATTGAAAATAGCGGTTTGTGGCGTGGCTTGCTGTGGGAGCGGAAGTGTGTCCTACAGAGCGCAGAAGTGTGTCCTACAGAGTGCGGAAATACGTCCGAAAACTATTCCGAGTTGTTCTTTATTCTAAAGCTGAGGACTACGACGATTTGTGCAGGGATACCAATAAGAAACAACATCCACCAATTATATTGCAAAAACGTGAGGTAAATTGCGGCTAAAACACTCCAAACGAGAAGCGATATGAAGTACATATTTATCCTCGCTTTGCCCCATATCGCAGTCATAACAATCATATTAACGAGTGAAACGGGCATGGCATATACAAACACGAGCCATTGCCGAGAGTCTGCCAAAAGACCGAGTACGGCAAATATTGCAATAGCAAGTGTCCATATACCGAAAAATGAAACAAGCGAAACACTGCGGCGGTTAAAGCTGTAAGGTTCGACTGCTTTTGCTTCTTTTTCGTCGTGTTCATTAAGCAGGTAATCCACCGAAACATTAAAAAGCGCGCTTAACTTTTTCAAAACGTAAGCATCGGGAACAGCCTCACCGCGTTCCCATTTTGACACCGCCTTATCAGAATAACTCAAGGCTTCTCCAAGTTCAAGCTGAGTCATTTTTCTGTTAGTACGAAGATATATGATATTTTTTGAAACTATGTCTTTTAAGTCCATCGCGTATCCTATATGCGCATTAGACTGTCGCAAAACGAGCTTGAAAAATCGTGAGCGACAGCCTACATGCAAACAAAATCAATTACGGTTTCATTAGGTCGCTATCTCTTTAATAATCGTCGTCAAGCCTGCCAAAGCCTGTAAATCAGAGGGAATGACAATCTTTGTGGCTTGTCCGTTGGCGACTTTTGTCAGAGCATCATAGCTCTTTAACAGCAGAGCCTTGTCAGAGGGCATAGCTTCGTTTATCTTAATAATACCGTCGGCTGTCGCCGTCTGCACACACAGAATTGCTTGCGCTTCGCCGTCAGCCTCGCGAATTTTTGCTTCGCGGACAGCATCGGCGCGGAGAATTGCGGACTGCTTATCACCTTCGGCTTTTAGTATGACAGATTCTTTTTGACCTTCGGCGACAAGTATTGCTGAACGCTTTTCACCTTCTGCGCGAAGAATGGATTCACGGCGCTCGCGCTCGGCTTTCATTTGTTTTTCCATAGCGTCTTGAATCTCACGCGGCGGAATGATACTCTTGAGCTCTACACGGGTTATCTTGATACCCCAAGGGTCTGTGGCTTCATCGAGAATTACGCGCATATTTGTGTTTATCGTGTCGCGGGACGTGAGGGTTTGGTCGAGTTCAAGGTCGCCGACGATGTTACGAAGTGTTGTAGCTGTAAGATTTTCAATGGCTTTCATGGGATGTTCAACGCCGTATCTGTACAGCTTCGGGTCTGTGATTTGGAAGAACACGACGGTGTCTATTTGCATTGTGACATTGTCTTTGGTAATGACAGGCTGAGGAGCAAAGTCCACGACCTGTTCTTTGAGCGAAATCGGCGGCGACAAACGCTCGATGAATGGGATTTTGAAGTGCAGACCTGTTTGCCATGTAATGCGATAAGCACCCAAACGCTCGACGATTACGGCTCTGGCTTGCGGGACAATTTTGATGTTTGATACGATGATGAGAAAGACGATAAGTGCGATAATCCATATGACGATTAGTTCCATGATGATACCCCCTTTTTTTGATTGCAGAACTCGGTTTGGTCGATTTGGCTCGCTTCGGCTCGGTTCGCTTCGGCGAGGATTGCTCGCTTTGCTCGGCTCGGCGAGGTTTTTTACTGTTGCGGTGCTTGTTCGACGATTACCTTTACGCCCTCTATGCTGATGACTGTGACTTTATTGCCTGCGGGGATAATTTCCCCGTTTTTTGAGTAAGCTGTCCAAACTTGACCCAAAACCTTTACCTGACCCTCAGGTGTGTCGTTGTTTATTTCGTGTATAACCAATGCGCTTGCGCCGATTACCCTGTCCGCGTTCGTGTGAGTGAGAGAACCTTTAAGCAAGCGTTTTGCGACGGGGCGCGTGAATATAAGCAGTAGCGCGGACAAAGCGAGAAACACGGCTATCTGCACCCATAGCTCCACGCCGAACAACGATAAAATAAGAGAAACAAGCGCGGCAATCGCAAACCAAATACCAACCATTTGTGTTGATATTGTTTCAAGAACCACCAGAACAGTTATTATGCCTATCCATGTGAACATCATAGCATCCATTTGCAAATCCCTCCCTTTTTTGAACTGATACGCACAGTCGGGCGAGCGCGGATTTCGGGCAAGTGGTCAGCCGCCCCTAATTACCAACGAATAGGAACTTTCAAAGATATAACCAAAATCAAGGCAATTACAAGAAGCACCGCCGCCACCGCGCCGATGATTCCCAACACAAAGCCTGCTGTGGCAATACCGCCCTCATAACCCTTTTTTTTGGCTTGACGAGAGAAAATGATGGCGAGTGTGCCGAGTATGATACCCGCAATGCAGATTCCCGAAATTCCACATATGAGTGACGCCTTTGCCAGACGTTTTCCCTGCGCATCCTCTGTGTCGGATTGACCTTGATTTTGCTGCGGATTCGGAGCATTTTGCTGTGAACCTGTTACATATTCTGCGTGTGTGGTACTGCACACCGAGCAAACGCCTAAATCGGACAACAGCGGAGAACCGCAATTAGGACAAACCTTCACAAAACTCACCCCTTTCAAACTCATACATACAGTATAACGGCAAAAGGCGGATTTGTACAGCACAAAATTTGTAAACAAATCGTAAAAAACACCCGACTAAAAAACACCCACACAGCCATTGTTTTGAAAATTACCGAACATTGCCGAACATAACAATTTTGAAAAAACAGGCAATGAATTTCGGCGTTTAATATTTGGTATTGACAACGGTGATTGCTGTGTTGTAGAATAAAGCACAAATTAATGCGGGCGCTTAGCTCAGCTGGTAGAGCTTCCGCTTGACGTGCGGAAGGTCGGGGATTCGAGTTCCTCAGCGCCCACCAACAATACCAACGGTACACAGCGCGCCATGTTCGGTGCGCTGTGTACTGTTATACGGTGTTCACCCTCCGCTTTAACTCTCTTTATCCCAATCGCTGTAGAGGGCTTCAATCTGTTCTTCAAGCCTGTGCTTTTTTTCGTACAGCAAATTCAACTGCATATAATCAGAGTTTAACGTGCCGACCTCTATTGCCGCGTTTACTTTTTCCAGCTCCGATTCCGCTTCGCAAATCAACGCTTCGGGTGATATTTTCTTGGCAGGCGGTTGTTTTGTCGGGGCGGCGGGTTTTCTCTTTTTCTTTTCGGGTGCGGAGATTGTGGGCTGATTTGCTTTTGCTGAAAATTCTGAAAACTCATTAAAGCTGCCGCGAAAATCGTCTATGCCGCCGTCTTTCATGCTCCATATTCTTGAAGCAAACTTATTGAGGAAATATCGGTCATGGGAGATAAAAAGTATTGTACCCTCAAAATCCGCAACGGCTTCTTCAATCCATTCCCTTGATTTTATATCGAGGTGGTTTGTCGGCTCGTCAAAGATAAGGAAATTTACCCTGTCCTGCATAAGCAGGCACAGCTTCAAGCGGCTTCTTTCACCGCCGGAAAGATTGCCGACAGTTTTCATAACGTCTGAAGCCTTGAAGTGAAATCCCGCAAGTATGCTACGGCTTTTTTCTTCGGGAAATCCGACGGCACTACGCAATGTTTCAAGTATCGTCGCGTTTTCGTCGTCAAATCGGACAATTTGCGGCATATACGCAAATTTTACGTTACTGCTTATCTTGATGATTCCGCTGTCTAAAGGCTCTTCGCCCGTTATCAGCTTTACAAGCGTGGTTTTTCCGCATCCGTTAGCCCCGATAAGTGCGATGCTCTCACCTCTGCCGACGATAAGGCTCACATTGCTTAGCAACGTATTTTCCCCGTAGCTCTTGTACACAGCTTCAAACAAAACAAGCTGTTTTGCCGCGTAGCCGCCGTCGTTGAAATTCTCTGTCAGCTTTTTTGACGGCGAAACGGGCTTTTCGATTTTTTCCATATGGTCAATCCGTGACAATAAAGCGTGATGCTTTGTGGTGAACTGATTTTGCACAACAAGCCATTTTGCCCTTTCCTCAATGCGTTTGATTTCTTTTTGCTGACGGTTATATTGTCCTGACTGCGAAATGAACCGCCTTTCTTTTTCTTCGACATAAAACGAATAATTGCCGGAGAAAAAATTTGCCTTGCCTTCTTCAAGCTCAATTATTCGATTAACAACGTTGTCTAAGAAAATGCGGTCATGGGATATAACGACAACCGTTCCGTGAAACTCGCGCAAAAACTTTTCGAGCCATTCAAGAGAGGTTAAATCAAGGTGGTTTGTCGGTTCGTCAAGGAGCAGAATGTCGCAGTCACGCAAAAGAATCCGAGCCAAATTTACCCGCGTTTTCTCGCCGCCGCTGAGTAAGCTGAATGGGCTTTTCCGCATATCCTCCGCAATGTTCATGCCGCCGCAGATTTTTTCTACCTTGACTTCAACCTCATATCCGCCAAGCCGTTCGTATTCTTCCATTAGCCTCCCGTATCGCAGTAAAGAGGAATCATCAAGATTTCCCTCGATTTTTCTCATGGCTTCAAAAATTTCGTGAACCTCCCTAAAGGACGAGAGTAAAATATCTTCGACCGTATCGGTTTGCCCGAAGTTCGGGATTTGAGCGAGAATTTCAACCTTTTTACCTGATGCCTTAGACATTGCCCCACTCTCGTAGGGTTCATCTCCCGCAATGACTTTGAAAAGCGTGGTTTTGCCCGAACCGTTTTTTCCGAGCAGCCCGACTTTCTCTCCTTTGTAAATTTCAAACGTAATGCCTTTCAGCACATGGTTTGCCCCGTAGTATTTATTCAGTTCGTGTACTGCTATATCAATCATTGTAAAACTCCTTAAATTTAATATATTGCTTTTGCCTTTGCTTTGTGTTTGCCCCGCCTTGCTTTCGCCCTTGCTTTGCTGTTGTTTTGCTTCGCCGTTGCCTCGCTCTCGCCTTCGCCGACTAAAGAAGCAGGGGGCTTATGATTTTGTTAAAAATTTGGACACTAAAAACCCTGCGCAGATTGTTTTGTCTGCGCAGGGCTGTCAAACATAAAAATACGAGTTTATGCCGCTATTTCATGCGGTGACAGGCGCTCAAAACAATCTTTTTCCTGAAAAATGGCAGACTGCCCCCTTAACAGACCTAAACGCGCTGAAAGAACATGGCAAATAGAACCCAAAAGGGCATATCTATCCCATAGACGCATTGTTTTGAACGTATTTTTACGGACGGCATTACTGACGGAAAATAATTCCGTTGCATCCGTAAAATAAGACTGTTTCATACCTCTCACCTCCTGCCTGTAAAAGCATTGTGATTAGCTTATCACATCTTATCATATCGAATCCGAAAAAACAATTAGAATTTTCGGAGCTTCGATTGAAAAAATTTTCGAAGCCTCAATTGAAAAGAAGCCCCGATTGAAAATTTTTGGAAAGGTCAATAAAATATGCAAATTTATCTGCTGTAAATGCTGTAAAAATTTGATATTGCGGCATTTAAGAGAGCTGTGTTATAATCGAGCGAGATGAGAACCACCTGTGCGCCACCAACCTGTGCGAGCCACCTATGCACTGCCCGCCTGTCGGACGGGCAGAACAGGCAGGGCAGGCAGGCGCAACCATGCTTTGCAAAGCTATGAAAAACATGAGAAAGTATATGAAAAAGTCAGCCTTGTTTATTATGCTTGCGGCTTTACTATCCATTGTCATTATTGGGTGTAAGGCAGGTGCGACTGACAGTTTAGGTGATGAAACTGATAACGAGCTCGACTTGCAGGAATATGTTTATGTTGCGGAAACCATAACATTTCCGAGCGATATAGAGAGCGTTGACAATTTTACTTTTTCAGAGGACAAGCTGTATTTCTCGTCTGTCGATAATCACGAAGTTACGCAGTATGTAAACGCCCGCTCTGTTAAGTTATACTCAATGAATGTTGACGGAACGGGATTTGCAGAGCTACCAAATTACCTTTCCCCCATAACAATGTCTGCGGAAGTATATGCAGATGTCTTTATTTCGGATATGTGTGCCGATGGCAACGGCGGACTATGGGTTATAGAGAGTTTGCACCTCTACCGTTATGAATTTCCGCATGATTTTATTGCAGAGAGTGGTAATCTATGGGAATATAGGGTTGAGCTTGGGTCAGGCAACACTGTACGTAATTTAGATTCAACCGGTGCCGAGCTATTTTCTTTAGATTTAAGCGGTATCTCCGAGCGGCAGGATAACTATTACATTAACGCCATTGGTGTTGACGATTTCGGAAACATATACTTAGGAGCTGCGGATAAAAACGGGGATAGTGCAATCTTTGTATTTGACAGCATCGGCAATTTACAGTTTAAGTTAAGTTGGGATGGTTGGATTGAGAGGTTTTTGCGATTATCCGACGGCAGCGTGGCAATCCCCGTCGAAGCAATTGATGAAATAGGAAAATCTGTCCGCATATTGCAAAAAATTGATTATGAGGCACAAGCCTTTGGTGAAAAAATACACATTCCTGACATCAATGGAGATATTTATTCGGGAGATAACGGTTACGATATTCTCGTCAGCTCCCACGATAATCTGTATGGCTTTACAATAGACGAGGAAAATCCCGATATTCTGTTGAACTGGCTTGAGTGCGGTATCATAAATTGGGGATATATGTCGAGCATTACAATGGCATCCGACGGACGCATTTTCTGCACAAATATTTGGGAGCATTTTATACTTTTAAAAACACCTCTTTCGCAGATAGTGCAAAAAACCGAGCTTACGCTTGCTACTTTTGGTGCGGATAACATACTTCGCAGTGCTGTTGTGGCGTTTAACAGAGCAAATCGCGAATATAACATACGGGTTATAGACTACTCAGATTTTAACACAGGTGATGACAACAGTGCCGGTTTTCTGCGGTTTACAACAGAAATTGCCTCCGGCAATATTCCTGACATTATGGACGTTTCTTACCTGCCATATTCCGAGTATGCAAGAAAAGGGCTTTTTACCGACCTTTACCCGTTTATTGATGCAGACCCCGAAATCAGCCGCAACGACTTTGTAGCGGGCGCGCTCAATGCGGCGGAAATTAACGGCGAACTCTTTCAAGTGTTCCCCGCTTTTTACGTGAAAACCGTAGTAGGACACCCTGCTGTATTAGGCTATGAACACGGTTGGAACATGTACGAGCTTGAATCCGTTTTAGAAGCGAACCCTGAGGCTGATGTGCCGTTTGGTCAGCATTACGATAGGATGTCTTTTTTTCGGCAGATAGTATCGTTTAATATTAACGAGTACATTGATTGGGAAACAGGAAAAACGCGCTTTGAATCTTCTGATTTTGTGTCGCTTTTGGAATTTATCGGCACATTCCCTGATGAGCCGTTTTGGCAAAGGGAAGCTGTTACAATGGAAACTGCTGTTGCTATGGGTCGAACAATAATGATTACTGCGGAACTACACGGGGTTGACACAATTGCATGGCACAAATCGCTCTTTGGCGGAGAGCTTGTGTATAAAGGATTTCCGAACGAGAGCAGAAACGGCAGTTCACTTGTTGTCAGGCTCGGTCTTGCAATCGCAGAAAATTCAGAGTGCAAGGAAGCGGCATGGGCATTTATACGTACATTTCTGAGCAAAGAGTGGCAGCTTGGGGGTTATAACACCACATTTGCTTTCCCGTCAAACGCAGCCGCCTTTGAAGAACGCCTTCAAAAAAGTCTATCAGAAGATTACAGCGATTTTGCCACCGACACGGGTGTCCTTCCAATTGCTCTCACTCAAGCAGAGGTAAATCAGTTTACTGCCCTTGTCAACTCGCTTTCCTTTATAACAGAAAGTGTTGAGGTTTCAAATCAAATAATACTCGACATTGTATGTGAGGGGGCTTCGGATTATTTTAACGGTATGAAAAGTGCGGAGGAGGTCGCCGAAATCATACAAAGCCGTGTGTCGATACTTGTTTCAGAACGAAGTTGATGTGTTTTTGTTGTAATCGAGCGAGTGAGGGGCGCGACCCTATATGGTCATGACCGAATGAGCGAAGATTGGGGCGAGGCGAGGGACATCTTAGCCGAGTTATATCATGAAAGCAGATAAAGGCGACTACAGCAGTCGTAGTGCAAAGTTCTCTGCGCCGAAAATGGCGGCTTTGGTTTGAAATGAAGCCAAATCACCTTCATCTCTGACAGAATACATTCCCATATAGTTTAACCTTGAATGTTCGCATAACCGTTTTATTCCTGTTTCAAAGGGTTCAGCTCCATAGTCGGCATCATATCCGTGAGTGGCTATGATGGCAATTTTTTTGCCTTCCCATAAAGAGCCTTTTTCTTTTCCGTAAAATTTATTAAGCCCATAGTGACGGTCTAACAATGCCTTCATAGGGGCTGTGCAATACCATGTATATATCGGCGTAGCAAGGACAATGCAGTCACTCTTAATAATTTCATCCATGATTTCCGCAACGTCGTCATCTTGAACACAGCCATATTTATCTTTTACATTTTGGCAAGCATAACATCCTTTACAAGGTTGAATATTCTTTTCCTGTAAAGTGATATATGTCACTTCATGCTGATTATTTTCTAACAGGGAAATAAACGGTTTTAACAACTCAGCGGTATTTCCGTTTACTCTGGGGCTACCCATCAAAATGCAAAATTTCATAAAAACACTCCTTTGTAATAATTTTCAAAATTCTTTCAATCCGGTATACAGCGTTCACCTTATCGGTGCTGACGGGGGGATGGCTGACGGGAGAGGGCAATGCTGACGGGAGGGGGATTAGCACTGACGGGGGTATCTATGCCGACTTATAGTGCCCAAATCGGGATAATTTTATCATTGTTTTTTAGCGGCAACAGCTCTTTTGACAGACAGATTATCCCGCCCTCTCCGCGTGTCAGATTGGGAACTGTGTTAATTATGTCAAAGGCTTTTATCATGCCGAGAGCAGGGTTGCTTGTGTTTTTAATTTCAAGGGGATACAAGGTTCCGTTTTCATAAATCAGCAGGTCTATCTCTACACCGTTGCTGTCGCGAAAGAAATATAAATCCGCTTCTTTCCCTGAGTTGACATAACTTTTAATTACTTCATTGATTATAAATGTTTCAAGGTATGCGCCGTTCATTGCTCCTGTCATCAGGGCTTCGGGGGAGGTCCACCGTGCCAGATAACAGGCAAGACCTGTATCCGTGAAATACAGTTTTGGTGATTTAATAACTCTTTTCCCAAAATTGTTATGATAAGGGGGCAACAAATGAACAATGCCGCTTGTTTGGAGAATTGACAGCCAATGCTTGGCGGTTGGGTGAGATAGTTGCACATCCTTTGCGACATCGTTGATGTTCAAAATGTTTCCGATTCTGGCGGCAAGAACACGTATAAACTGCAAAAACTGCAATTCATCGCCAACTCTGGCTAAATCTCTGACATCACGCTCAATATAAGTTTTCAGATAATCACTATAATATATATCACGGGGATATTCAGGTTTTTCATATAATTCAGGATAACTTCCGCGCCATATTATTTCCCATATTCTCTTTAAGTTTACATCTGCATATTCGCGTTTGCGCTCAAGCAAATATTCCTTTGTCGGCAGAAATGGCTTGTCCCAAGTGTCTTGGTTAATTTCGCGCAAAGACAAACCATATAATGTGAGGACTCCGGCACGTCCTGCTAAACTCTCCGAAACATTTTGCATTAACTTGAATGGCTGTGAACCCGATAAAAAGTATTGTCCTTTTTTCTTGCTCTTATCAACATTCATTTTGATATAGTGGAAAATCTCAGGAGCATATTGAACCTCGTCAATGAAAATCGGCGGCGGGTTCAATTCCATAAACTGCGGTGTCTGGTTTTTTGCCATCTCAAGGGTGAGCTTGTCGTCAAGCTCTACCTTTTGAATATTCGGCATAAGGTTTTCGATAAGAGAAGTCTTGCCAACCTGCCGCGCTCCTGTTACGATAACCGCCCCATTCCATTTTGAGCGTTCAAGAAATGCTTTTTTTATATGCCTTTGGAAAAACATCTCGCCCTCCATATGAATTTATGTATAATTAAACCTTGAGTTTAATTATACATAAACGAAGAGTGTTGTCAAGAAATATTCTACTATAGTTCCAACCGCTTTATCCGCTTGTGCGTTTTTTTGCTTTTAGTCAATTTTCTTAATAGGTAACCATAGCTTAAATCCGACTAAACCACCATCTCCTGAGAGTTCTCCTGTGAACCATTCCTTGAAAAATATGTGTTCCTCATAAAAAGGTCGCTCGTTTAATGCTAATTCATAACCGCCAATTTCTTTCAAACACTCAACCATTACACTCCCTGAAGATTGCATGGAAGTACCTATATCCAAGTTTCCATTATCATTAAATTCGTTCATGGCAACATCACCGACAAGGTACAACCCTTTTGGTGCATCAAACACATCAGCACCATGGTAAGTTTTTTCATTTGCTTCATGATTTAACAAGAACATACTCACCACATATTCGTGTGTTCCTATATCCTCGTTCGGTTGATGTTCTTTGCCTTCTGGATGATGCCCTTTGGGAGCACAGCCAAAGAATCTGCGTGTCGTATAATCACCAATATTTTTTACAACCCATTCCTTTAGAAGATTCCATGCTGCTGTTTCCGGTCCCTTACAATCTGCCTTAAATGAAACGACCCTTAAATTTGAATATTCCTCTATTCTAAGAAGCGGTTTTGTTCCTTTGTTGATTGTTTCCATGTTAAAATGTCCTCCGTTAATGTTGATTTGAAAAGTGAGTTTAGGATAACTTGTAAAAAAACCCAGTTTACGGACACGGGTAGGTGGAATACCATGAAAATTTTGAAATGCTCTTGTAAATGCTTCAGGCGATTCGTATCCGTACTTAAAGGACAAATCCACAATTTTTATATCACTATCCAACAGTTCTTTGGCTGAAACGGACATTCTCCTGTTACGAATATATTCCATTACGGTTATATCCGTTACAAAAGTGAACATATGCTGAAAACGTGATAAAGAACAAAAAGCTATCTCGGCAACCTTAACAAGGTCTATATTTTCTGTCAGATTTGCCTCTATGTAATCCATCGCGTTGTTCATGTTTTTTAACCATTCCATAACTCTCTCCTCAAACCCAATATACCATACATGTTCATGTAAAACCTTGCAGAAAACGGCAATCTCCGCAAGATAATGAGAGTTTCCATTTATACAGTGTATCGAAGTTTTATACCGTTTGTTATGCGTAGTTTTGCGTGTTTTAACTTTATTTTTTACAGATTATCATATGACCTCAAAAGTAAATTGGCAAGGCTTTTCTCCGTTTGTATCCAATGGAGAGGAATTTATTTCCTTTATCTTTAGTTTAACACCCAGCATATTTTGATAATGATATAAAAAATGTCCTGCACAACAACCGCAATAGGTTTTTGACACGTTAAACGGTTGCTTCATTTTTTTTATCGCCCCACAAGAACAGGTTGTCTTTCCTTTATGTACTCCATTTTGATGACCGTACATAGTAGTGGTGAACGAGCCGTCCTCATTTAGCGCCGGTGACATCATATATTCTACAGTATTAAATAAGGCTAATTTTTCGGATAAACTTTTATCCGCGTGCTCTTTTCCGAACGCTTTACAATCCGTATCACGCTTACCGCCTTTACAACAACCTTCTTTTGCCATAACCGCACATTTCTGCTCGTCGGTAAGAAGTTTGTCCATTTTGTCAATCACAGCAATAGTCGGTATAGGATTATTGCCTGTCGTACTTGCTTCAAAATCCATTTGCCCCAAAATTTCTTGAGGAATTTTTAATCCCCTCATGGTTTCTCCCATGCGTTTAATGTTTGGCATATAAATCTCTCCTTTAATATTATATATCGCATTGTTTTACATAGAATAATTTTTTCAGGCGGTTTTATGCGGCGTTTGCCCGAATAGAGATAATCATTAGCCGTTTTCCTCTATATCCATTTGCCATCGACGGAATAGCGATGGGCTTTCTCGTTTGCCCTGTCTACCATTTCACGGTCAAATCCCAAGCTTGCAAGCAACTTTAGCGCATTACGAGTTGTCGCAGGACCTTCTTTTATTGTATAGTCAAAAATGATTTCACCATTGTCGGTGACGGTTTCCTCAAAATGCTGTAAAAGGTAATACCCGTCCAACAAAGCACACAACTCGAAATCATGTGTTGCGGCAAGGCATATAGTATTTTTTGTTGTTAATAGTTTAAGCACCTCACCGGATGCGGCTATACGTTCAATTGTATTCGTCCCGCGAAGAACCTCGTCAATCACGCAAAGAATAGGTTGTTTTGAGCTGTCTGCATCCATTATTCTTTTCAGGGATTTGATTTCTGTGATAAAATAGCTTTCCCCTGCGAACAGATTATCTGTGATTGCCATAGAGGTATATATCCTAAAGGCAGAGCCCGAATACCGCTCGCAAAGCGCGGTGCAAATGCTCTGTGCCAAAATCGCATTGAGAACGACCGTTTTCAGAAAAGTTGACTTCCCTGAAGCATTTGAACCCGTCAGCAGAATTGAGCCACTTGAATCTATATTGTTTGGAACAGCGTTCTTTACAAGCGGGTGGACAAGTCCGTTCCCGTGAATGTGGGCTTTGGCTGAACGTGTAAAGTCAATGTTCGGTTTTGAAAACACATTCAGCCTTTTGCGATACGAAGCTACTGCAATCGCGGAATCAATACGTCCCAAGTATTCGTATATATGAAAAATATCTTCATGATGCTTTCCCAACCGATTTTTCAGAAATTCAAATGTTATCAAGTCGAGTAGCAATACATCATTGATAAGCTGCGCTATCTCGTCTACGTTATTGTTAAATGACGGAACAATCCCGATGCGTGAAATCGCTTTCAATCGGCTACCTGCTTCAAAAAAGGATGATAGGAATTGACCCAATTCAGGCGTTGCGGCTTTTTTGCATTTTTTGACGGCGTGTACCATCGCAACTGAATAGTTTACCGTCGCTATTTCTATCTCCATTTTAGCAATGGTGTGGCTATGATATATGGGCAAAAAGACAACTAAACCGAGGAACAACACCAACGCTTTTGTTGAAATCGCAATACTGACTATCAGGCTTCCGAAAAGAGCCAGTACAAGCAGTATATAGATAAATGCCTTATTCAGGCTATGAGAAGAGGGGGCGAATACTTCGCAGTAATTTGCGGCGCGGCGTCTGCCAAGTCTTGCAAGAATGACTTGCAGATTCAAGCGTAAATCAGGGTTGTTCTCCATCATTTCAATCAGACCCGACCGCTTATCGTACTCTTCCCGCTCAATAGCGGGGCTTCTCAAAAGATAGTACAAATACTGTTCGCCCGGAGTGCTGAGTCCCTGATTGATATGCTTGAACAAATCGTCGCCTGACAAATCATTCCAAGTTATGTCGTCGATTAAGAACTCATCTAACTGATTGTTTTGCCGATAGTCAAAATAGGTGCGGATGCCACTCATGTCGCCGTCAAAATAGTGGATGTCGGGTTGCGTACCATAGTTTTTTTGCAATTTTCTTTTTAATTTGCCTAATCTCATAATGAACTGAACCCCAAATGTTATCCTAATATCACTAAAATTTTTATCTGAAAAATATTTAATGAATTGTCGCTTGAGCGGGTACAGAATAATAGTAAAGCCCATGCGGGGCAATCTTCCCTCTTATTTTAATCCCACCAAAAACCCCAAATATTTGAATATTTCAGTAGCAATGCTTCAAGTGCAAAAGAGCCGGTCGTTTCAACCGAATCATAGCAAAACGCATAGGCTTCTTTTAGCGTTATTAAAACTTCCTCGTCTGTTTGAGGTGGATTAGGTACATATAATTGCCACGTATCATGAGAAATAAGTGCAGGAACTGCGCCGTATCTCTCATGCCAAACCTTAAAAAGCGCAACCTGTTCGGCAGGATTAAGGGCATAATATCCGCCTGCCGACACCCATGCTACAACTTCCCAAGGATTCTCAGTCGGAATTTTTACAATCAATAACTCCTCAATATCATAAGTACCCAATGTGTGATTATCTCTTTCTATCCAACTTAAACTCCCGTTAGCCACAAATTCATTCATCTGTTCAAGCACTTCTGTTTCATTAAATTCGAGGAAACTCTCATCAATACGACCTTCGGCACGAATACGCATTTCTTCTGAAATGGTCGGAAAAAGTTTTTCTGCTTTGACGAGAATATCCTCTTTCTCCCAACCCCAAGCATTACCTTTGAATTCTTCTCCAAATATGGAGCTTGACACTATAACTAATGGCGTAAATCCCTCGTTTTTTCCTTGTTCGTACAATGCTTGCCATTTATCGAATATTTCCGCACGATTGGTTTCATGTCTTAAAAGAACATAACCGCAACCTAAAAAATCAACAATTGCTTTGCTGTATTCGCTCATTTCGTTTAATTCCTCGTCGCTTTCTTTTTCGAGATATTCACATACCTCGTCCCCTAAGCGTTCGCTCATTTCATTTAATTCCTTTCCGCTTTCGCTATCCGAGTTGTCGCATGCAACAATGAACATCATAAAAGATAACGCTATTATAATTGATACGGTTTTTATCATTATGACACCTCTGAATTATATATTTTCTAAATCGTTAGTATATTAGGAAAAAATCTCTCAATATACCACAGTAGGGGGACAGATAACGGATGGCGCGGGTGGCGAAGTGGCAGATTGGACGCACTGTACCATACTGCACCTTAGAATACCATAAGCGGTCAATGGGCGCAACAAGGCTTCGGGTTTTCACGCCGACAGCTTCGGATTTCCACACCGACCGACCGCCATTTTACGAACCCGCTTGTTATGTGACATTTACTCGGACTTGGTACATGAATTTTGGTACACAAATCTTCCCACTATTCCTGACAGTAAATTATAATCGAATCACGAAGGAACACAGCCGCACCGTCGGCGATTGCATCATAATACTTCTTGAAACGCTCATCGGCAACGTATGTCTCGGCAAGACCTTTATGCGCTTCCTTTGAATATGCGCCTTCCTCCCAAAACATACAAAGCCATTGCCTGTGCAAATCGCAAGCCTTCTGTGCTATTTTGCTACCGGGGTCGCCTGACGTAAGTGCCGCTTTTAGTGCTTCGTTTATTTCCGCACTTAATTCTTGTGATTTTTGCCATTGCTCCTCGCTCATTCCCTTGATTTTCTTATTTGACAACTCAATAGCTTCGTCGCCGTATTTCTCGCGTATCTCCGCACCGTATTTGGCTTCGTTGTTGTCAATATGCTTTTGTTTGAATCCCTCGAATTTCTCTTGGTCAGTCATTGTAACCTCTCCTTTCATAGTAGCTATCGACTTTGTAACATTCAGAATCAAAGTGTCTAACCTCTCACGTTTTTCTCGGAGTGCAGAAAGATGGCTTGCAAATGCTCGATCCCTGTCGTAGTCAGGAGCAAACAACAGCTTTTTTATATCTCTCAAAGAAAAATCTAATTCCCTGTAAAGCAAAATCTGCTGTAATGTGTCCGCTTGTTCTTGTCCGTATATACGATACCCCGACGATGCGACCCGCGTTGGTTTTAAGAGCCCGATTTCATCATAGTAACGCAATGTTCGTGTACTGACCCCTGACATTTTCGTGAGCTTATTCATTGAGTATTCCATTTTTTTGCCCCCTAAAAGCAGTATAACTCGGCTAAGATTTCCCCCGCCCGTCCTGCCCGTCCGACAGACGGGCAACGTACAGGAGGTTATCTTCTCGCTCGATTATAAGCTATTACGTTACGTCAAAGTCAATAGTTTTTTTAAGTTAATTTCTTATTCATAACACATGAATTAAACGGTAATGTTTTTATTTCATCAATTCTTATTTCCACATAATTTAATTTTTTATACCATTCCCTTAATATTATATTTTTATCAACAACATGAATTTCAAC
>Ga0099364_10002085_pt1 | contig 32225 bp, 28 predicted proteins | sample TergutTh196P3_FD_73070 | JGI IMG/M metagenome (GOLD analysis project Ga0099364, IMG submission 73070) | Microcerotermes parvus P3 segment gut microbial communities from Pointe-Noire, Republic of the Congo - Th196 P3 | ecosystem: Host-associated > Arthropoda: Insects > Digestive system > Gut ... | reverse complement strand
TCGCGCTGGTGATTGTGATGTCCGTGTTCAACGGGTTTGAAGAGCTTACTACGAAGTTGTTCAGCAGTTTCGACCCCGATCTGAAAGTGACCGTTGCCGTTGGGAAAACTTTTGTTGCCGATTCTGCCAAACTGAAACTGTTGCAAGAAGACCCCGATGTACTCATATTTTCGCAAACGATTGAGGAAAATGTACTGGTGGAGTACGGCGAGCAACAGGAAATCGCTACACTAAAAGGTGTTGACGACAACTACCGGCGCGTCACCACCATCGACAGCATGATGTATGAAGGGGCTTTTGACCTTTGGATACACGATACGCCGCAGGCAGTCATAGGTTTGACCATGGCTTATAAACTGCGCGTAGGGCTGCATTTCATCACGCCGATGCGCTTTTATGCCGTTCGCAATACGCCAACAGTATCCTTGAACCCTGAAAGGGCTTTGAATCAAAAAATGATTTTTCCTTCCGGCAAATTTGCCATCGACGAAGAAATTGATTCTCAATACATTCTGGTTCCCATCGAATTTGCCCGCAGCCTGTTCGAAAACGATACACTCACCGGCGCCATTGAAATCAAATTGAGACCCGGCGTCGACGAAAATAAAGTACAGAAGCGGGTTGCCGCCATTTTCGGCGACGAATTTGACGTGAAAACCACCTACCAGCAAAAGGAATTTGTCTATAAAATTCTGAAATCCGAAAAGTTTGTGACCTTTATGATTCTTTCCTTTGTGCTGCTCATCGCCTCGTTCAACGTGGTTGGGTCTATTTCGATGCTGATGATTGAAAAAAAACGCGATATGTTCATCCTTCAAAGCATGGGCGTTGATCGGCAAATGCTCAGCCGCATCTTCATCACGCAAGGCTGGATGATTGTATTGGCAGGCGCGTTTGCAGGCTTATTGTTCGGTACGGTTCTCTGCTGGCTGCAAATGGAGTACGGCTTTTTCAGAGTACCCGACGACGGAACATTCATCATCGACGCTTTTCCGGTGGCATTGCGCGCTAAAGACTTGGTATCGGTATTATTGGCGGTTGCCGGAGTAGGCTTTGTCACCATATATTTCCCTGTTAAATATTTTGCCAAAAAATACGTGATTAGTCATTGATGGAATATAAATTTGCCAAATATCAGGAATTTCACGTATATTTGCAGCATCAAATTGTAATAAATCAATATGTTTAAAAAGTTCTTTACAATTATTGGATTTTTGTGTCTGGCTTGGGTCGGTATCATTGCCCAGACGATTAATATTACGGGTACGATCACCAGCCCTGATGATCCTGACGGGCTGCCGGGCGCAAACGTAGTCGTTAAGGGTACCACTATCGGCGTTGTTGCAGACATTGACGGCAAATACGCCATTGAAGCGCCCGCTGACGCCACGCTGGTCTTTTCGTTTGTGGGAATGACCACGCAGGAAATTCCCGTAAACGGCAGGCGCGAAATCAACGTGGTATTGGACGACGACGCCATGATGATCGGAGAAGTGGTGATCACCGGTATGTCGTCGGTAGATAAGCGCGTATTTACCGGCGCTTCAGATCATTTGAGCGCCGAAAAAATGATGCTGGGCGGAGTTGCCGATGTTACCCGATCATTGGAAGGACGTTCGGCGGGCGTTTCTATACAGAACGTATCCGGAACATTCGGCACAGCGCCAAAAATCAGAATTCGCGGTGCAACATCCATTTACGGAAACTCAAAACCCTTGTGGGTGGTGGATGGCGTAATTATGGAAGACGCCGCCGACATCACCGGCGACCAACTCTCCTCAGGAGACGCCATCACCTTGATTGGCAACTCCATAGCAGGGTTGAATGCCGACGACATTGAATCGTTTCAGATATTGAAAGACGGATCGGCAACTTCCATCTATGGCGCAAAAGCCATGTCGGGAGTCATTGTCATCACAACAAAGAAAGGAAAATCCGGTTCTGCCCGCATCAACTACACAGGCGAATTTACAACACGGCTCAAGCCCAATTACCGAAATTTCAACATCATGAATTCGCAAGACCAGATGGGCATATACAAGGAATTGGAAGCCAAGGGCTGGTTGAACTTTGCAGAACTGTTTCGCGCAAAGGACAGCGGCATTTATGGCGAAGCCTACCGTTTAGTGCGACAATACGACGCCTCCAACGGATCGTTCGGATTGGAAAATACCCCCGAAGCCATCAACGCCTATCTGCAAAAAGCCGAAATGAGAAACACCGACTGGTTCGACGAACTGTTTTCCAACGCCGTGATGATGAACCATTCGTTGAGTTTGTCGCAAGGTTCGGACAAGGCAAGCTCGTATATTTCGATGAGCGTACTTGATGATCCGGGATGGCACAAACAAAGCAAGGTTTCGCGCTATACGCTGAATGCCAACGCACAATACAGACTTTTGGATAACCTGACCTTCAGCGTATTGGGCAACGGTTCCTATCGCAAACAATTTGCGCCGGGCACCTTATCGCAGGAAACCGACGTTGTGGGCGGCGCCGTTTCACGGGATTTCGACATCAACCCCTACTCGTATGCCCTGAATACGTCCAGAACGATGGGACCACAAAATAATTTCATCCGCAATTACGCCAGATTCAATATATTTGAGGAATTGGAACAGAACTACTTGGAGTATGACATTGCAGACACCAAATTTCAAGGCGAAATAAGGTGGTACGTCATACCCGATTTGGTCTTGGGCGCTATCGGCGCATTCAAGTACAGTACCACTTCCATGCAGCACCACATCATGGACAATTCCAATTACGCCCGCGCTTACAGAGCAATGGACGACCCTATTGTAAGAGACAATAACCCATTCCTTTATAAAGACCCCGACAACCTGTTCAGTTTACCGGTATCCATCCTCGAATCGGGCGGTTTTTTTGAAAAACGCGAATACAAAATGAGAAGCATAGACTTCCGCGCCGACTTGCGCTACCGCAAGTTGATTCAGTATTACCACAGCATCGACTTTTACGGCGGTATGGAAATCAACGCCACCGACCGCACCTCCGACTGGTTCAGAGGAATCGGCATGCAGTACAACAATGGCGAAATACCTTTTACCAACCATTTAGCGTTCAAGAAATACAGAGAGCAAAACACCAATTATTTCTCGTTGAACAATACCTCCGGCAGGCACGCCGCTTTTTTCGGCACTTTAGGTTATTCATACAGAGGGAAATATTCCCTGATGGGAACGATGCGCTACGAAGGATCGAACCGCTTGGGTAAAGCGCGAAGCGCGCGCTGGCTGCCGACATGGAACATCGGCGGCGCGTGGAACATACACGAAGAAGCATTTTTTAACTCGATGCAGCCGACCATCTCGCACCTGAAACTGCGCGCATCCTACAGCCTGACCGCACAATCCGGTCCATCGTGGGTATCCAACTCAAAAGCCATCATCAGAAGCGTCGCCCCGTGGCGACCGATAGCAGACGACGGCGAAACGGCATTGAAAATCATCGACATCGAAAACAGTGAACTCACCTACGAAAAGAACAAAGAATACAACATTGGCGCTGATCTGGGATTCCTGAACAATAGAATTAATCTTGTGATCGAATGGTACCAACGCGATATGTACGACCTGATCGGCTACGTGACGACGATGGGCGTGGGTGGACTAGTCAGTAAACTCGCCAATTCGGCAAATATGGTCTCGAAAGGAACCGAACTGACTGTTTCTACGCGAAATGTGGAAACAAACAATTTCCAATGGAGTACCGACCTTACATTTTCGTGGAACAAAAGTTGGATTACCAGACTGAAAACCATGGACAACCTGATGAATTTCATCACAGGCAACGGCTTCCCAAAGGAAGACTACAACCGCAGTTCGCTTTTCTCTATCCCCTTTACGGGATTGGATAACGAAGGACTTCCCATGTTTGCATGGGCAGATGAAACAGGCGAGTTTAATATCAACAAGTCCAATTACGACGATTTTTGGTTTCAGCAGATGGATGATTTGGAGTTCTTGAAATTTGAAGGTCAGATTGAACCCAAAGTCATCGGCGGATTTGGAAATATGTTTGCGTACAAGAATTTACGATTGAATGTATTTCTCACTTATTCGTTTGGCAACGTATTGCGCCTCGATCCCGTATTCAAACTCAAATACACCGACATGGACGCCACGCCAAAGGATTTTATCAACCGATGGATACAGCCCGGCGACGAGGAAATTACCAATATTCCGGTCATTGCAAGTTCCCGTCAGGAAAGTCAGTATAGAAATCTCTCGCGCGCGTATAATGCGTACAATTATTCAACCGCAAGGGTAGCCGACGGCAGTTTTGTCCGCATGAAGGAAATATCGCTATCGTATGACTTTCCAAAAGCGACGATTGAAAAATTGAAAATGCAGCACCTTTCGCTGAAAATTCAGGCTATCAATCCTTTCCTGATATATTCCGATAAAAAACTGAACGGGCAAGACCCTGAATTTTTCCGCTCGGGAGGCGTGGCAGTGCCGATGTCGCAGCAATTTACGCTTACTGTAAGAGTTGGATTTTAATCAATGAACAATGAATAATGAACAATTAGAAGGCGATAAATGATAATGAAACAGAACACATATATATATATAACGCTTGCTGTCATGTTGCTTTTCTCGTGCGACGATTTTCTGGATACGCCTCCCGACAAGCGGGCGGAGTTGGACAGCGAAAGCAAAATTGCGGAAATGTTGGTGTCCGCCTATCCGGAACTGTTGCCGACCATGTTGTTCGAGATGATGTCGGACAATGTGACCGACAACGGACCTTTATATACGGACAGAAGCAATGCTTTGGTCAGCGAACAGGCGTACCGCTACGAGGATGTCGCCGAGCCTTACTGGGACGCGCCCGTAACGACTTGGGAAAAGTGCTACGAAGCAATCGCCGCTGCCAATCATGCGTTACAGGCAATCGAACAGATGGGCAGTCCGGCGTCGCTCAACGGATCGAAGGCAGAAGCGTTATTGTGTCGCGCTTTCGGGCATTTCATCTTAGTGAACACGTTTAGCAAAGCGTTTAATCCGACCTCAAGCGATACCGATGCGGGCATTCCTTACATTGACGAACCGGAAACAACCGTCAATCCGATATACGAACGGGGTACGGTGGCGTCGGTCTACGATAAAATCAACCGCGACATCGAAGAAGCGTTGCCGCTGCACGAAGACAAGTTCCAGCGACCGGCGTATCATTTCAACCGCAGGGCGGCATACGCTTTTGCAGCGCGGTTTAACCTGTTCTATGGAAGATGGAACAAAACGGTTGAATATGCTTCGGTGGCGATAGGCGAAAGTCCGGGCGACATGTTCCGCGATTACGTCGCCTTGAACCAACTGCCCGAAGTAGAAAATATTGCCTACGCATACTGTAACAGCGACGAACCCTGCAATTTCCTGATTATTCCGCAAACAGGAACGCTATGGGGGCGCGCCTACCCTTCCAACAGACGTTATGCGCACAATATGAGCAAACTGTACGACACCTTCCGGCAAAGCTTCCCATGGGGCGGCATGGTGTATGGAGGAAGTGGTACAGAAGGATTAAAACTCTGGGGCTACGACCAATGTGTTTGGTATCCCAAAATGTTGGAAATGTTTGAAGTAACCAATCCAACCGCAGGTATCGGTTATCCGCATACTGTAGCCATTCCGTTTACGGTGGAAGAAACGCTTGCCTGTCGCGCCGAAGCCTACGTCATGTTAGAACAATATAGCGCCGCCGCCGCCGACCTGAATATTTTTTACACGCAATGGAGCGGCAGTGTACGCCAATTTACTGTGGCGCAGATAGCCAACTGGTATGCTACGGCGCGCTATCAGATGGAATCGCGTTTCGGCATACAGCAGGGTACGCAGGAAAGCCTGGTGCGCGCCGTTCTGGCTGTCCGTCGGTTTGAAAGCGTACATACAGGAATGAGATGGTTAGACATTAAACGTCACGGTATTACGGTAGAACATCCGCAAAGGCTGTCGCAAACCGTAGACGGCGAACCCATCATCATACAACCCTACAGCGATCTGACAGCCGTACAACTGCCCGCCTCAGTGGTCAGCGCAGGTTTGCCGCCTAATCCAAGAATGAATTAATAAAAAAAAGATATGAAAAGGATCATTTATTGTTTCGTTGCAGTTTTCACCATCGTAGTCTGTTCGTGCAAAGACGACCTGCCGAACGTCAAAAACTCCATTTTCGACACGTCCGCGCCGGAGCTTAATTCGTTTGACGTATGGTTGCGTCAAAACTTTGTGACGCCTTACAACATGCAGATATATTACAGGTTGCGCGACATTGAAACCGATTTTTATTACAATGTGGTTCCCGCTGATATTCAAAAATCGAAGCAGATGGCGTGGCTGCTCAAATACCTTTGGTTGGAGGCTTACGAGGAAGTGGCTGCCGACGGTATACATTTCGTGCGCGCCAATGCGCCGCGCATTTTGCACTTCATGGGTTCAGCCGAATGGGACGCTTTGACCATCAGATTAGGAACAGCCGAAGGAGGGTTAAAAATCACCATCACGCAAGTGAATGATTTGATACCCAAAGAAATCACCAATCAGTATTTTTTCAATACCATCCACCATGAGTTTGCCCACATTCTGCACCAAACGAAGGATTACCCCAGAGAGTTTCAGAGCATTTCTGTAGGCGACTATATGCCGGCACAATGGTTCAACAGGTCGGACGAGTCGGCAGCCCGTCTCGGTTTCGTGTCCAATTACGCAGGCTCCCAGCCCGCCGAAGATTTTGTGGAAACGCTTTCGCGATACGTCACCAGCTCTAACGCCCAATGGCAAGCGAAACTTGCTCAAGCCGGAACGAACGGCAGCGCCGTCATTTTGCGAAAACTCGCTATCGTGAAAAAATACATGAAAGACGCATGGGGCGTAGATGTCGACCAACTGAAGGCTGTAATTGAGCGACGCGCCAACGAAATACAATATATAGATTTTGACCAACTTGGATTTTAACAAAGCAACATCATGAAAAACAGGTTTTTGATCATCACATTTTCTTTGACGGCATCGTTGTTAACGTCATGTCAACCCGATACCGAAGCGCTTTTCGACCAGCCGGCGGCAGAAAGGATGAATGAATCGTTGCGGATATACCGCGAATTACTCACCACGCAAACCAACGGCTGGTTAGTGGAATATTACCCTGAAAGAACGCAGAAATACGGAGGTTTTAACCTGTATTTCCGCTTCGACGGCAACAATACAACCGTGCAGTCGGAAATCAACCCCGCCGTAGCGGCAACAAGTACCTGGTCAATGGGCAGCGATATGGGACCTACCATCAATTTCGATACCTACAACACCGTTTTGCACTACTTTTCCGACCCCGAACTCAATCAGGGCGGGGGACGCGGACTGAACTACGAGGGCGATTACGAGTTTTACGTTGAAAGCGGATCGGAAAACGAATTTATCCTTCGCGGGAAAAAAACCAAAAACATCATCCGAATGACGCCGATGCCCGCAAATATCTCGTGGAATGAATACAGCGGCGCATTGCGTCAAATGAGCCAAAACGTAATTGCCCCTGCTTACAAAATGACGGTGGGCAACAGCGAAATATCCATTGTAAAAGGCTTTCGCACAAACAGTTTTACGCTGAAAAGCGCAAACGAAACAGTTTCTGCGCCATTTATCGTAACGCTGAACGGAATCAAATTTTACGAACCCGTAACGATAGCGAACGAAACATTTCAATTTTTCACATTCAATGACGCCGATGATAAAATTGTTTCCACCGCTGGAAACGCAGAAATTACCTTTACCCCTGTTACATTATCCAATTATTTTATAGATGTGCTGGAAATGACCGCTTGGTATTTCAAAACAGACGATATTGGGCAAGGATACCGAACAGCATGGAACACAGCAAAAAGCGGTCTGGAAAATTACAATTTCCGACTGGCGTTCATGTGCTTGGGCAAATTAGACAGCGATTTTCCCACCGGCATTAACGTTGGCGTTTGGGATGAAGAGGAAGGCGTTGTATGGTGGTCGGTTTATGCGTATGATTTTGCGACGCCAAGCGGCAATCAGGTAAGGATGAACTACAACAGCGAGCGAACAGGAGCCGACGGGATCAATGCAAATTATTTTGCCCCTTTGTTACAGGGTTTTACCATCAATGCCTTTAACGGAAGAACCTTTACGCTGCAAACGGATGTGGATATGTCCAACCCAAAAAATATGGCGCAAATCAGTGAATTTACATTAATTGATGGCGCAAATCAAAATAATTGGGTGAAGTTAGGATTGGAAGAAACGCTTTGGCCTTAATAACACAGTTAAAATCAATAAGTTAAATATTTAAACAAATAATCGTATGACAAAAATTGGATGGAATTTAATCAAGTACATTATCGCCGCAAGCGCGTTGATATTGACCACATGTAAGGACGACAAGGACAGACTGTCCGTATTGCCGGTAGAACTCGTTTTTAATGCCGACGATAATTCTGTAAAAACCGTAACCGTTGACACCAACGCTAAAAGTTGGAACGCCGCAGAAACCGACAGCTGGATTACCGTTACACTGGGAGAAGACAAATTTACCGTTGCCGTTGATCCATGGTTAGATACAAACTACGGACGCGAGGGAGCAATCGTCGTCAGGGCGGGTTCTGCAAAAGAAATAACCATTATCGTGAAGCAGAATGTCTCCGCGCAACATACGCTTTCGCTATCGCATGAATCCATTATTTTTGGAGAAGACGATATCGAAACAAAAGGCGTTGTAATCACCACAAATTTTTCCGGAAGCTGGAATCATTCTAGCCCGCCCGGCTGGTTGATCTTGGAAAAAAAGGGGAATACGCTTGAAATAACGCCCAACAGCGTACATACCGCCGAACAGCCGCGCACAGCAACCATTACCATTACCGCGGGGAATGCGTCTGAAAAAACCGTATTGGTCACGCAAAATAAATCCATGATGTCATTCAGAAATACCGATTGTATCTATTATGGAGATTATTATGAAAGCGGCACAGCCAATTTTGAAATGTATTTGTTCAATTTAACCCAAACAAACGAAATTATTGATCTTTTACATATTGAAGGTTTCAGCGCTTTACCCGTCGGTTCGCCCTTTAAATTGGAATTAGGAACATACGAACTTGCTGAAACCATGGCGGCAAAAACTTTCTTTGATGGCATTATTTATGAAGGTAACCCTTATGGCGCTTTTTATTTTGATACCAATGCGCAAAGACTTGTATTGGTTAAAGGCGGGACGTTTGATGTAGCGTTGAATGGCAATATCTATACCATCACTACGGATTTCATCGGCGTGCTGTACGGCACAAATGAAGAAGTTGAGCTCCGCTGTAAATATACGGGAACAATTTCGTTTTTCGATGAATCGGGCGAACCATTGGGAGGTATTGAACGAGGCACATACGTTGCAACGGGCGAACCAAGTTGGTTCGGCGACGGACCTACTACATGGGAAGGCAATATCGTTCCGAACACTGTAGAGCAAAATTTTGAAATTGAAGGTTTTGATGAAATAGATTGGCTGATCTATTATTTGAAGTATGTAGACGACGAAGTCCTGCTCGACGACGAAACCAGAACGAATGTGATATATCCGCAAAATCCTGAAATCTCTGCTTATATGAGGATTTTTTGCGATTTGGAACCCGAAAACGAAGAGGGTTACTTAATTTATTGGGAACAAGGTCTCGAATGGCTCTTTGAGTATGACGAAACAGAAAACGCTTTGATTTTTGACTGGTATTTGGAGGACGAGGAAGATCCGACCATTACATTTCCGATTTTGATAGGACTTGCTGCCTGCGATGAATCCGGTGACATTCTGGGTCTTTCGTCGGATTTATACGCCAACCTCAGACTCGAATTGACCCCTGCCTCTACAACCATGCAAAAATTCGGCGGCATGAGTCCTAAAAAGAATAGATTTTCAACATCGTCCGGCTCGAAAACAACCACTTCAAGTCCGAGCGCCATAAATAAAATAACGCTCGACAAGTCAAACATAAAAACGATACCTAAAAATCAATTGAAACGTTTTGAACTAAAATCCATAAAAAATGAAAAATGATCAAATGCTGCAAGAAGTTCAAATGAAAGCGACAGCGTGGCTTTCAGATATTTTCGATGATGAAACCCGTTCGAAAGTAAAGGATATGCTGGAAAACAATCCGACTGAATTGACGGAATGTTTCTACCGTAATTTGGAATTTGGCACCGGCGGGTTACGCGGACTGATGGGCGTAGGCACCAATCGTATGAACATCTATACGGTGGGAATGGCTACGCAGGGATTATGCAACTATCTGAAAAAGAATGTCGCCCCTTCTGCCCTGTCAGAAGGAGAGGAAAGTTCGGCGCAGATGAAAGTTGCAATTGCCTATGACAGCCGCAACAACAGCCGCCTGTTTGCCGAAACAGCAGCCGGTATTTTTGCAGCCAACGGATGCAAAGTATACCTGTTCGACGCTTTACGCCCTACGCCGGAACTTTCGTTCGCCATTCGCCATTTCGGATGCCGGAGTGGCGTAGTGATCACCGCTTCGCACAACCCGAAAGAATACAGCGGATACAAAGCGTACTGGGACGACGGCGCTCAAGTGATTCCGCCGCACGACAAGGGAATCATCGACGAGGTAAGCCGAACTGCCATCGAATCGGTAAAATTTGACGGTCCGAAAGAACTGATCCATGTGATTGGCAGCGAGATTGATGATATTTACACTGATGCGATTGTGGGTCTAACGCTCACGCCCGACGCCATAGCCCGTCACAGCGATCTGAAAATAGTATTTACCCCCATTCACGGCGCAGGCGTAAAATTGGTTCCCATGACGCTGAAAAAGAAAGGCTTCACCAATGTTTATACGATTCCCGAACAGGATGTGCCGGATGGCAATTTTCCCACCGTCAAATCGCCTAACCCAGAAGAATCGGCTGCGTTGAACCTTGCCATGCAGAAAGCAAAGGAAATAGACGCCGACATTGTGATGGGTACCGACCCCGACGCCGACCGCGTTGGTATTGCCGTGAAGAACGGCAAAGGCGAATGGGAAATCCTCAACGGCAACCAGGGCGCAGCGCTATTAATCTATTACCTGATCAAGCGCTGGGGCGAACTCGGAAAACTGACAGGCAAGGAATACATCGTCAAAACCATTGTCACCTCCGAATTGCTTGCCGAAATAGCATCAAAAAATAATGTGCCTTGCTACGACGTTCTCACCGGATTCAAATGGATTGCCGACATCATCCGCAAGAACGAAGGCGCGACGACCTTCATAGGCGGTGGCGAAGAAAGTTACGGCTACCTGTGCGGAGATTTTGTCCGCGACAAGGACGCCGTGATGTCCTGCGCGTTCTTTGCAGAAATAGCCGCATGGGCTAAAGAACAGGGTAAAACCATGTTCGACATCCTCTTGGACATATATGTCGGCTATAACTTTTACAAAGAAGCGGGCGTATCAGTGGTGAAAACCGGAAAATCGGGCGCCGAAGAAATCCTCGCCATGATGGAAGGATACCGCAACAACCCGCCCAAAACCCTTGCCGGATCGCCCGTGGTGAAAGTCATGGATTACGAAATGCTGGTAGCCGCCGACTTGACGACCGGCGAACAGGAACACATCAACCTGCCCCAGTCCGACGTCTTGCAGTTCCTCACCGCCGACGGCACCAAAGTATCCATACGCCCGTCGGGTACCGAACCAAAAATCAAGTATTACATCAGCGTGAAAGAGCCGCTCCCATCAGTGGATGATTATGCGCAAGTGAACAGGGAATTGGACGACAAGATAAAGGAAATTGTGGGGGAGTTTCGGTGACAACTCCTAACCACCATTAACCACTAAATCTTCCATCTCGCAGGCTATTTTTTTCCCTGCAAAGGCAACCGCCAGAAACGTTATGCGCTTATTTCCGCCTGCATATCGCTCATGATATTGATTATCCTTGATTTGTTTGAAGGCTTCTGTTAACAGCCGATCGCATGTTCCTTTGCTTGAGAATTTGATTTCGGCAATTACTACGCGGTCTTCAAACGTCCACACGGCGTCTATGCGTCCCTTGTCGGTCGGTATTTCTCCCATTACCTCGAAGCCCAGCATATTAAGCCAAAGCAGCAACATGGAATGATAGTATGCTTCGCGCGGAATGTGCAATTGGTAGGGTATGCCGGCAAAGAGTTCCTTTACGGCGCGCTCAAAGTTCGTTATATCGCCGTCAAAAAGTTGCTCCTGCATCTTTCGGCGCATCAAAGTAGCGCCGGACTGTGGAAAGGCAGTATATGCAGACAGTAAATGCATCATCAACGCTTGACGAACTTCCATGTTTGGAACGTCTAAAGTATAGGTCAACTCTTCGCCAAAACGCCCTTTGCAAACGTTTTTTACAGTCAGATAACCGCTTTGGAACAAAAAAACTTTTGTTTCTATGGTTGCCGGCTCGTAACTGTCAAACCCCGACATTTGTATTTGCGACGGCTCAAATAAAAGTTTGACGTCGTTGCGTTTATGCAGCATTTCTACCAAAAATGTGGGCATCCCTGAAACAAACCAATAGTTTGCAAATATTTTCTTTTTAAACAAAACCAACGTTGAATAGGGATTGTATAAAAAATTTTGTCCATCCCACGAAAAACCGTTATACCAATGCCTAATTGTTTCAATCATTTGACTTTCCGAAAGATTTTCTGAGCGAGCAAAGTCGGCAATATGTTCTGAAAAGTAAGAAACCAGCTCATTTTGTGTGTATCCGCAAATGGTCGAAAATTCCCTATCCAAGGTAATGTCATCAAGATTATTTAACCCCGAAAAAATCGACACTTTCGAAAATTTGGATATTCCCGTGAGGAATACAAATCGTAAATTCTCGTCGTTTGCCTTGATTATCTTGTAAAAATCTTGCAAAAAATCGCGTATACCTCCCAAAACGTCAGGTTTTTGCAACGCATCTAAAATGGGCATGTCGTACTCGTCAATTAAAATCACAACCTTCTTGCCGGCTTTTTCACGAAGGGATATGATGAGTTCGTCAAATTTGGATGAAGCGAACGACCGTTTGAGCGATATTTCATAACCTTCAGCCATTTGATTCAAATAGTCAGACAGATCGACTTCTAATTCTTGCGCCGAGCCGCGTTTGATTTTACTCCAATCGATTTTGATGACCGGATGCTGCTCCCAGTCTATCTTATCGTAAATATACAGTCCTTCAAACAGTTTTTTGTTCCCCTTAAAAATATCTTCCAAAGCGCTGACAAGAAGTGATTTGCCGAAACGGCGCGGACGAGAAAGAAAATAATGCTTCCCTACGCTCACCATACGATGTATCTCTTTGGTCTTGTCTACATAAACATAGCCCCCTTTGCGCAAATCGGCAAAACACTGTATCCCTATGGGTAATGGTTTCATGACACGAAATATTTATTTTGCAAAAATAATCTTTTTTTTTAAATACCGAAATATCTTACCCCCCACCTTTACCGCGCTCCGTTCCCTCCCCTCTGGGGAAGGTCAGGGTGGAGCATTCTATAGTCAGGGTGGAGCATGTATCTCTCAAACACTGCATCGTGCATTGCAAAACCGGATGCTCCAAATCCGGCGCAAGTTCCGCCATAGGCGCTAGCGCAAACATCCGTTCCGCCATGCGCGGATGGGGTATCGTTAGTTCGGGAAGGTTGATGATGTGTTTGCCGTACAATAGAATATCTATATCCATGGTTCGGGCTTGGTAGCCGTCGCGTACAGGCGGACGTCCCAAATGTTGTTCTATCTGCCGGATGACTGCCAAGAGATCAACGGGGGAAAGATTTGTTTCCACTACCGCCACCTGATTGAGAAACCAGACAGGATCCTCGAAGCCCCAGGGCTCGCTTTCGTAAACCGCCGATAGAGCCGTCACGTTGCCCGCGTCGCGGCGCAACAAATCAACAGCTTGGCGCAGGTACTCCATCCGGTCGCCAATATTTCCGCCCAACAATAAATACGATATTTCTTCCATTAACACAAAAAACGCAAACTTAGATGTTTTTTTTTCTATTTCCAAAAAAACTGAGAACTTTGCACCATTCATAATTTTGTCCATGAACCGATTTTTGACTTTCTTTTTCGTATTTGCATTTTGCCTGACGGCTTTGTATCCGGCTATGGCAAACAATTCATCCGCGCCCAAAGACACGGTGCAAGTGGTGGCGGTGGGCGACGTCATGATGGGAACCATCTATCCCAATGGCGAATATTTGCCTCCAAACAACGATTGCAGCCGTTCGTTCAGTATGGTCAAGCCCTATTTTGCCAATGCCGATATTCTTTTCGGCAATCTCGAAGGCGCTTTGACCGACTTGAAAGCCGCTGCCAAAAGATGCAACAACCCCGAATTTTGCTACACCTTCGGGATGCCAACCGCATACGTACAATGCTTAGTGGACGCCGGTTTTAATGTTATGAGCCTTGCCAACAACCATATGGGCGATTTTGGCGAACACGGACGCAAGTCTACCGTGCAGACGCTGCACCATGCCGGTATCCATTATGCCGGATTGTTGACATGCCCAACCGCGGTTTTCGTCAAAGACGGTATCAAATACGGTTTTTGCGCGTTTGCGCCCAATACGGGAACTGTGGATGTGAAGAATATTCCCGCCGCGCAGGAAATTGTGCGCAGGCTAAAGGATATAGACAGTTGCCATATCGTCGTCGTTTCGTTTCATGCCGGCGCCGAAGGGAGCGACCGCCAGCACGTCACACGTCAAACCGAGACTTACATCGGCGAAAATCGCGGCAATGTCTACGAATTTGCCCATAAGATGATTGACGCCGGCGCCGACATACTGCTGGGACATGGACCCCATGTTACCCGCGCCGTCGAAATTTACAAAAATCGCTTCATCGCCTACAGCATGGGGAATTTCAGCACCTACAGACGAGTGAACGTGCAGGGTGTTAATGGTTTGGCGCCTATTTTCCGTATCTACACCACGCGCAACGGCTGCTTTCTCAAAGCGCACATCACCCCCACCTGGCAACCTGTAGACGACCGTACTCCCCGTTTCGACCCTTCCGGGCGGGTCATATCAGTGATACAAAACCTGACACGCACAGATTTTCCCGAACAGAAAATTCAAATCACAGACGACGGATGGATCACCATACCCGACGGTTATTGTCACGGTTTCGAAAAAATAGAACCCCTGCGTCCGATAGAAATACAGAGGTTGATGCCGTTACAGTAGTTTGGAAATATCCGATAACATGGTTTTTCGATACACATATAATATAATGTATACAAATGGAAAAATTTTCTTATTCATATTTGTTCGATTTTAGTTCGCGGGTATTGCAGCGCATGGGCTTTTCGGAAGAGCATGCCGCCGAGAGCGCCCGCGTGTTTTTGGCTGCCGAGTTGCGCGGCATATCTACGCATGGGGTGATTCGTCTTGCAGATTATTACAAACTGTGGGAAGCCGGACGAATCAACACAACGCCGGATATTCGCATCACGCACGAAAGTCCAAGTACAGCCGTGATTGACGGCGATGGAACCATAGGCATGTTGCCGGCTATCCGGGCTATGAACACAGCCATCACAAAAGCCCGTACAGCCGGCACAGGATGGGTTGCGGTGCGCAACTCGTCGAACTTCGGTATTGCAGGCTATTACGCCATGATGGCTTTAGCGCATGATATGATTGGCTTTGCCTGCACCAATGCAAGTCCTTTGGTAGCGCCTACTTTTTCGGCTATACCGATGTTGGGTACCAATCCGATGGCGGTAGCCATTCCGGCGGGGCAACAGCCGCCATTTGTAGCCGACTTTGCTACTACGCCCGTCACACGCGGAAAATTCACCATTGCAGCCAAAAAAGGCGAAAAACTCAGTTTTGGCTATGCGCAGGACGCCGAAGGCAAACCCACCGACGACCCGACAGCCATAGAACATGGCGGCTCAATGCTGCCCTTAGGCGGCGATCGCGAACACGGAAGCCACAAAGGATACTGTCTCGGCGCAATAGTCGATATACTTTCCGCAGTACTGTCGGGCGCCAACTTCGGACCCTTCGTTCCCCCCATGATGTCGTACTTGCCGCTGCTGGAGCAAAAATCCGGCGAAGGCTGGGGGCATTTTTTTGGGGCTATGCGGGTAGATGCGTTCATGCCTGCCGATGAATTTAAGACGCGGATGGATTTCTGGATGGAAACCATGCGCAACGCCCGACCCGCAAAAGGAAACGAGAAAGTGCTCATACCGGGCGAGCCAGAACGAGAAAACGAAGAACGTATCTCCCGCGAAGGAATAGCGCTCTTGCCGCAAGTGGTGGATGATTTGGTAATAATTGCAAAAAAATCGGGAATAAATTTTGAAGAAAATTGAAACTTTTTGAGTTTTTTTCACGTATATATTGTTTTATGTTAATTTTTTTTTGTATCTTTACCCTTTCATTTTTAATCCATGATTCCCATGAAAAAGGCATGTATTTTGGTGGTTTTCTGTATATTTGCCGGTCTGGCGCTTTCGTCTTGCCGTAGTAGTAAGCCTTGTCCGGCTTACCGTACTGTATCGAGTATCGAGCAACCGGCGAATGTTGACCAACCGGCGAGTTAAGTTTTTTCAGTTGAGTTTTTGACGTGAAGAAGCGAATTGTTGTTTTTTTGACTGTCATCCATTGTTTGATTGATGTACGCGCGCAAGGCGAGATTGATTTTCAGTCGCGCGTGTTTTATCGCAACGAATGGTCTGTTGCCGCCATGCTCAATTCCAACGGCTTTGGCGCAAATTATCGTTACGGGAAACGCATTAATGCAGACAACAAGCGATTGTACGAAGTCGATTTTGCCTACTTGAAGGACCCGAAGGAGGCGAAATCGTATGCGCTCGTTTCGTATCTTGCTGCAGCTACGCCGTCAAGGTATGTTCACGGGAAAACGAATTTGGCGTTCGATTTACGGCTCGGATACGGGAAACAAAGCGAAATTTCCCGCAAGTTCGATCTTGGCGGAGTGGCAATTCGTTACTTTTACAATTTCGGACCCTCCGTCGTGTTGCTCAAACCCATTTATTATAATGCGATAGAATCCGGTACAGATGAATGGAGCAGACTCCCCAATCCCGAAAAATTTAATCCCGGATGGGAACAACGAAACATATATATCTTAAGCCGGGCTTCCTTTTTTAAGGGATTCGGTGAGATACGCCCCATTCCCGGAGCCTTTGGCAAACTCGGGTTCAATTTTGATTTCGGCAGGCAGGACAGGGTTGTCAATGCTTTGGAAGCGGGAATCATTGCCGAAGGATTCATCAAAAAAGTTGAAATCATGGATTTCACCTATTTAGACGCCGAGCCGAGAAAAATAGCCCAAAATCAGCAGTTTTTTCTTACGCTCTTTGTCAGCTACCGTTTTGGCAGAATTGTAGACCCGTATGAAGTAAAGAAAAAGCGAGAACGATCTCGAGAAATTAGTTATTGAAAAATTTTTTTTGATTTTTTTTAAAAAAAAGTTTTGAATTGAAAAATAAACCCGTATTTTTGCGTCATAAATTTTAAGTGTAATATTGAATGTTAAATTTTTTAAAAACAAATATCAAGTAGCTATGAATAGATTCAAATTGGTTTTGATGTCCTTTTTAGCAGTGGGCATCGTATTTAGTGGTTGCAACCCTTTGAAAAAAATGAAAAGGGATGCCGAAACGGTAAAATATACCGTAAATCCTCCTGTTCTTGAGTTGATTGGCGATGATGTGAGCGTATCCATCAATGGATCGTATCCCGCCAAGTATTTCAACAAAAATGTTGTCGTGACGCTTACGCCCACGCTGAAAAGCGGGAGCAACGAGATGTCGTTCGACACGTACAAGGTGCAGGGCGAAAATGTAAAGGAAAACAACAGGGTGATCAGTTTTAACGGCGGTAGTTTCTCCTACTCGTCGAAACTTGGTTACAAACCTGATTTTCAACTTTCGGAATTGATGTTGCTTGCAACAGCGTCAAAAGGAAACAAAGCGCTTGACTTTGAGGAGTTCAAATTAGCCGATGGTATCATCGTCACTCCTCTGTTGGTTGAGAAAACAGGAAAAGCGACGTATGCGCCCGACGCCTATGTCCGCATTACTCCAGATTCTTACGAAGCCGACATCAAGTACATGATTCAGCAATCCGACGTTCGCACGGCTGAAGGCAGAAAACCGGAAATAGCAGATTTCACCAGCGCCGTGCAAGCCGCCGCCGCAAATGAAAGAATCAGCTTCACCGGAACAACGCTTACCGCAGCTGCTTCGCCCGATGGTCCGCTTGATTTGAATGAAAAGCTGGCAAACAGCCGTGAAAGAACCGGTAGAGATTTCTTCACCAGAACCTTCAGAGCAGCCAATGTGGAAGAAGTGCTCGGTTCTGACTTGTTGAAAGTGGTGGTTACTCCTGAAGATTGGGACGATTTCAAAAAATTGGTAGAAACATCGACCATTCGCGACAAAGATTTGATCCTGCGCGTTCTGTCCATGCATTCCGATCCTGTTGTACGCGAGCAGGAAATCAAGAACATCTCCGCAGCCTTCGAAGAAATCAAAGATCAAATCCTTCCCCAGTTGCGTCGCTCGAAATTGACGGTTAATTTCAACATCATCGGCTTGTCCGATCAGGAACTCCTCGCAGCCTGCGAACAAACCAACATCGTGCTGAAATTGGAAGAATTTCTTTACGCAGGAAATCTTGTTCAGGATCCCGCCAAGAAAGTGGTGGTGTATCAATCTGCCGCCCGCCAATTCCCGAATGACTTCCGCGTCAGAAACAATTTGGGCGTCTCTCTGTTGAATGTTGGACGTACCGCCGAAGCCAAAACCGCTTTGGAAGAAGCCAAAAAGATTGAGGACAACGCTACCGTAAAGAACAACCTCGCCGTTGTGGCTTTGCGTGAAGGCAACCTCGCCGCTGCCACTGAATTGTTGAACGCAGCCGGCGCTTCGGATGATGTGAAGTTCAATCAAGGCACCATCGCCATTATTCAGGGTAGATTCAGCGAAGCAGTCACCCATTTCGGCAACCAGGTGGAAGTAAACGCTGCTCTGGCTAAATTGCTGGCAAAACAGAATGACGCCGCTCTGTCAACGTTGAACGCAATCAAAGGCGACAACGCCTTAGTTGACTACCTGAAAGCAATTGTTGGCGCGCGCACGCAAAATACCCAACTGCTGATGGACAACCTGCGCTCAGCTTGTCAAAAGAGCGCCGACCTGAAAGCCAACGCCAAAATAGACATCGAATTTGGCAGATATTTTCAGGACAATACGTTTAGAAATATAGTTCAATAGTCATTTTCATTTTTTTGAATTTTAACTGAGCCGGTGGGAAACCACCGGCTTTTTTGTAAAAAATATTGACAAATGAAAACTATCGTCATATTGGGGACAGCCTATCCCTATCGGGGCGGGTTGGCTTCGTTCGTCGAAATGTTGGCGCAAACTTTTCAAAACCGGAACAAACAAGTGGACATTATCACTTTCAAGTTACAATATCCCGAATGGTTGTTTCCCGGAAAGACGCAATATTCCGAATCGCCGGCGCCCGAAGGATTGTCTATTGCGCGAATGGTCAACTCTGTCTCTCCGTTCAACTGGTGGCGGGTGGGACGACATATTCGTAAAATACGACCGGACGTACTCATACTGAAATATTGGACGCCTTTCTTGGCGCCATGTCTGGGAACCATTTGCCGAATAGCGGCGAAAAATCGCCACACCGTAATCCTCGCACAATTGGACAATGTTATTCCTCATGAAGAACATTTTTATGACGGCATCCTCACTCGATATTTCGTCAATTCAGTTCATGGATTCATCTATATGTCGCAACAGGTAAAGGACGATCTGGAACGGTTCACTACTGCCAAACCCTCAGTTTTTGCGCCGCATCCCGTGTTCAGCAATTTTGGTGAAAAACTTTCACGCAAGGAAGCCTGCCAACGCCTGAACCTGCCTGTCGATAAACGCTACCTGCTGTTTTTCGGTCTTATCCGCGACTACAAAGGTCTCGACCTGATGTTTGACGCCTGGGCAAACCTCCGAAACAACGGACAAACGGAAGACAAAAAACTCATTGTAGCCGGCGAATTTTATACGGACAAAAACAAGTACGTGCAACAAACGGAACGTCTGGGCATTGCCGACGATGTACTGTGGCGTGACCATTTCATCCGCGACGAGGATGTGAAATACTATTTTTCTGCATCCGACGTATTGGTACAACCCTACAAAAGCGCTACCCAAAGCGGCGTCACTCAAATTGCCTATCAATTTGAGATTCCCGTGATTGTAACCAATGTAGGGGGGCTGTCAGAAATAGTAACCGACGGACAAACAGGCTTTGTGGTGAACCCGGACGCTCTATCCATCGCACAGGCAATCGAAAAAATATACGAAAAAAACCGGCTGCAACAGATGGCAGAAAACATGACCACCGAAAAAAAACGGTTTTCGTGGGAATGTTTTACGGAACAAATTGAAAGATTATACAACCATGTTTTTTTAGAAATTTGCAAAAAAAAATGGAAAAAATAATTTGGTTTGCAAAAAATATGTATCTTTACACGCTCATTTTGTACTCATGTTAGCAGATTTGAAATACTTGCAGCAAATGACCGGCAACGACAGCCAGATAATGAAAGAAATGATTGAATTGTTTCTGAATCAATTAGATGAGGCTCGTGTCGAATTTGAATCGTTGGTCAACGACAAAAAATGGTTTGAGTTGAGCCGTTCGGCGCACAAAATCAAATCATCGGCTCTTATTATGGGGGTTGAACAAATGTCAGATGATATGAAAGAACTGGAACTTTTGGCAAAAGAGGGTAAAAATACTGAAACGTACCCTGATTATATCGCACGTTTCAATACTATGGTTGACGTAACCGAAACGGAATTGAGACCATATTTAGAATAGTATTTATGTAGTTATCAACATATTAGAAATTAAAGTGATTGGAGAGTATGCTAAAAATAAATTCAATTGGAGATGTCACCGAAGTAAAGTTTGACAATCTTCAAAAACTAAATGTCCTGGTGAGCGAATCTGTTAAAGCCGGACTTCAAAAATTGTTCGAACGACCTAACGCCAAAGTCCTGATTAACATGGAAGGCGTATATTTCCTTGACAGCTCGGGATTTGCTGCCTTTTTATCGGTTTCCAAATTTGCCGGAAAAAACAACGGACAAATCATTTTTTGCAATATTTGCAATTCAGCTTTAGACCTCTTTAAGGTCTTGCAATTGCATACGGTTTTCAATATCATTGTTGATCGGGAAGAAGCAGTGAAATCCTTCAAATAACCAACAGCCATGAAGAGAACATTGACAATGGCGGGAATGTTGATCGCCCTTCTAATGAATTGGACAACAACGGCGCAGGAAATTCCGACTTGGGCAAGAGAAACCAAAGAGCAAAAAGAAAAACGGATGGCTTGGTGGACAAACGATCGCTTCGGAATGTTCATCCATTGGGGTATTTATGCCGTAGCCGGACGCCATGAATGGGTAAAACAGAGAGAACGCATTTCGGACGCCGACTATCAAAAATATTTCGACCATTTCGACCCCGACCTGTACGACCCCAAAGAATGGGCGGCAAAAGCCAAAGCGGCTGGAATGAAATACGTGGTATTGACCTCCAAACACCACGACGGATTCTGCCTCTGGGATTCAAAATACACTGACTATAAAGTGACCAACACCCCCTATAAGAAGGATCTGATCAAACCCTTTGTGGATGCTTTTCGCGCCGAAGGAATTCGCGTCGGATTTTATTATTCGCTGATTGACTGGCATCATCCCGACTTCACCTTTGACAGACTTCACCCCAACGGACCAAACAACCCGCAGGAACAAAAAGCAGCCAACGAAAAACGCGATATGAATAAATACAGGCAATATATGAAAAATCAGGTAACCGAACTTTTGACCATGTTCGGACAGATTGATATATTGTGGCTCGACTTTTCATACCCCGGCGAAAACGGGAAAGGGCATCAGGATTGGGATTCGGAAGGTTTATTGAAATTGATCCGTAGCCTGCAACCCAATATCTTGGTGGATAACCGTATGGACTTATCGCATACCGATTGGGGTTGGGATTTTCTTACTCCCGAACAGTTTATGCCTTACGAATGGCCCACGCTGAACGGACAACGTGTTCACTGGGAAACCTGCCAAACATTTTCGGGTTCGTGGGGATACTTTCGAGACGAATATACGTGGAAAAGCGTGCATCAATTGGCAGTGATGCTCATTGAAACAGTGAGCAAGGGCGGCAACCTGCTGCTCAACGTCGGTCCCACTGCCCGCGGCGTTTTCGACGACCGCGCCAACGAACGATTGGACGGGCTGGAAGATTGGATGAAATTCCACAGTCGCTCCATTTACGGATGCACTCAAGCCCCGGACGAATTCAAGGCGCCCAGCAATTGTTTGTTGACCTACAACCCGCAAACCAAGCGATTGTACATTCATGTGCTGGAGTGGCCCTTCAGGACGTTGCATCTGATCGGCTTCAAAGGAAAGATCAAATATGCGCAACTGCTGAACGATGCTTCGGAAATAAGGTTCCGCACCAACACACAATCCGGTGGCAATACTACCGAAATCTCCGGCGAGAACGATGTGATGTTGACCCTACCCGTCGAACGCCCTAATGTAGAAGTGCCTGTAATTGAACTATTTTTGGAATAATGAATAGTGGTTAGTGGTTAATGGTTAGTGAACAGTGAACAATGAACAATGAACAATGAACAATGATTATCATTGATTTTTTCGTGACCATTGACCATTAACCACTAACCATTAACCACTGACCATTAACCACTAACCACTGCCCCAATGCGTTATTTTATCGAATTATCTTACAAGGGAACGAATTTTTGCGGTTGGCAGCTTCAACCCAATGCTGTTACCGTGCAAGGGGAATTGGAAAAGGCGCTGGGGTTGGTTTTGCGCGAACAGATACGGCTTGTTGGCGCAGGGCGAACAGATTCAGGAGTACATGCGCTCCATTTTGTAGCGCATTTTGACGCTTCGCAGGAGGGCTTAGATACGGATGAATCGCTGGTACAAAAATTAAACGGTATCACGTCGCGCGATATTGCGCTTCATCGAATTGTTGCCGTACCATCTAACGCTCATGCAAGATTTGACGCCATCTCGCGCACTTACTGCTACAGAATTGCTACAGAAAAAAATCCCTTTACGGTTGATCTGGCATACCATTACTACCGCCCCTTAGATATGGAAAAAATGAACGCGGCGGCTGCCATATTACCGGAATACAACGACTTTACGAGTTTCAGCAAGTTGCACGGCAATGCCGCCACTAACCTGTGCAATATTTCAAACGCCCTGTGGACAGACAAATACAGCGGCGAATTGCGTTTCATCATCACTGCCAATCGGTTCCTCCGCAATATGGTGCGGGCAATCGCAGGTACTATGATGGATATTGGCTTGGGAAAATATCCACCGGAAAACATACGGCGTATCATTTTGGAACGGGACAGGAATAAAGCCGGTACTTCGGCGCCGCCGCAAGGTCTTTATTTGGTAGAAATCCAATATCCGAAGACGGTATTCGAGAGCAGACAAATAGATAGTTAATTGCTACCGACTATCTTAATCCGTTCTCTTTTAGTATTTTTAGGATTTGCTCAATAGAAAGGTCGGTGAACTCGGCTATTGTCTCTATGGAGTGTCCTTTGTTGTGACCTCTTATGACAGCCTTTTGCAATCCAATTTCTTCTCCTTCTGCCTTACCTTCTTCCTTGCCGTCTATTCTACCTTCAACATACTTTGTATGCAACTCGCTATCTTTAACCCTTTTTGCCTCTATACTGTTCCAATATACCTTTCTCTCATCATCGGAAAGGTTCTCGTATGCCAGGGCTTCACGGGCTTTATCCATTCCCTTTGCCTTAAAATCATCCTTTATCTTGCTGGTTTTAAAATAGTATATCCATTGGTCAAGCGGAGAAAGCGGCGGTGGAGGATTTCCATCAGTGTCGGGTATATCTTCTTCAAATTTTCTGACCTTGATGATATAATATTCGGGAAAAATTTCGGGGATACTCTCTTTGAGGTATACTTCCTTCTGTTTTTCTGAAAGTACCAACTCGTTTTTTGTATGCAAGCCAATGAAGGTGGTACGCCCATAGTATACATAATCGTCGCCAGCGCCAAGGTCAAAATGCACAATGTTAATAGAATATACCTTGCGAGATTTTGAATAGTGGTCGCCGGTACTGATATATTCAACAGTAGACTTGCTTACGCCGTACAGCATACGCTGAAAGTAGTCGTATTCGCTATCATATTGCAACTCTATTATTATCAATTCCCTACCGTCGGATTCAACCAATATGTCCACTTTGTTAGTCTTGTCGTCTTTGGTTTCCTTGTTTCCTTCGCTTTCGCCGATGTATTTGATGACAATATCACGAAGCAACAACTCGCTCAAGAAGCCTTCGAGTATCTCGAAGTTTGCTTTGTTGCGCAGTTGGTGCTTCATCGCCCAGTCGAATGAAATCAGATGTCGTGTTTTCATGTGGTTATTATATAATTTTATTTACTCAAACTCTACCAACAAAAATCCTTTTGGGAAATTGTCGCCCACTTTTACATGTATCTCTTTTATCTTTTTGGATACCAAAGCCTGTACGGTATTGATCATTTTCATGGCTTCAAATTTGATCACCGCCTGACCCTCTGTCACCTGTTCGCCTTTCTGCACCAATACTTGAGTGACGGTGCCGGGAAGGAACGCAATTATTTTTCGGTTATCGGGAGGCGTCCATGATTTCCGGTTCTTATATTTTTGGGTCAATTCAGTGGCGTATGGCGTATCGTCTACCCAAAGGGTTTCTATTGTTGCTTTTTCGCTATCATTCATCATTCATCATTAAAACGGTGGTATTCCATGTTTTTTTCTGGGGATGTGCTGGTCTTTATTTTCCGAAACGCTCAAAGCGTGCATCAACAAATGGCGGGTTTCGGCAGGCACGATCACCGAATCGATATATCCTTTGGAGGCGGCTACATACGGATTGGCAAATTTTTCCCTGTATTCGTCTACCCGCTGTTGGCGCATCTTATCGGGGTCTTCGGCGGCATTGATGTCTTTGCGGAAAATGATGTTGGCGGCGCCTTCGGGTCCCATCACTGCAATTTCAGCGGTGGGCCACGCAAACACGTAGTCGGCGCGCAGGTGACGCGAATTCATGGCAATGTATCCCCCGCCGTATGCTTTGCGCAGAATAACCGAGATTTTGGCAACAGTGGCTTCGCTGTACGCATACAGGATTTTTGCGCCGTGACGTATCACGCCGGCATGTTCCTGATCAACGCCGGGTAAATAGCCGGGCAAGTCTACAAATGTTACGATTGGGATATTGAAAGCATCGCAATAGCGGACAAAGCGCGCTATCTTATCGGACGAATCCACATCGAGTACGCCGGCAAGGCACAGCGGCTGATTGCCGACAAATCCCACCGTTTCGCCGTTAATACGACCAAAGCCTATCACGGCATTTGCCGCCCATAATTCCTGAACTTCAAAAAAGTCGGAATCGTCGGTCACCGCGCGGATCACATGGCGCATATCATACGGTTGCTTGGGATCGGACGGCACAATCCTGTCTATTTTGTACTCGGCTTTTGGTTCTTTTGGTTCGGTGCGAAGGGCTTTTTTTGAATTGCTCCACGGAATGAAACTGAACAGTTTCTTGATCTGTTCGAAACATTCGCTTTCGCTATGGGCAAAAAAGTGTGCGTTACCTGTTATTTCGCAATGAACGCGGGCGCCGCCAAGATCTTCCATTGATATTTCTTCGCCAATCACCGTCTTGATCACTTCGGGACCGGTGATGAACATTTTAGAAATCTTATCTACCACAAACACAAAATCCGTCAGCGCCGGCGAATAGACAGCGCCGCCGGCACAGGGTCCGAGTATGACGGAAATTTGTGGTATCACGCCCGAACTGATGGTGTTGCGGAAGAAAATATCGCCATAGCCCGCCAGCGAATTGACGCCTTCCTGTATGCGCGCACCGCCCGAATCGTTGATTCCAATCAGGGGCATTCGCATTTTTAACGCATGATCCATGATCTTGGTGATCTTACGGGCGTGCATCGATCCCAGCGAACCGCCTGCCACCGTAAAATCCTGCGCATAGATGCTCACCGGACGTCCGGTAACGGTTCCTGTGCCGGTGATCACGCCGTCGCCATGCAGCGTTACTTTTTGCATGTCGAAATCATGGGCGTCGTGTTGAACAAACATATCGTATTCCTGAAACGAATTTTCGTCAACAATACTGCGTATCCTGTCGCGGGCAGTCATTTTGCCCATGGCAAGCTGTTTTTCAATGGCTTTTTCGCCTCCGCCCTGCGCTATTTGCGCTCTTTTCTTCTTGAGTTCTTCTATTTTATTTAACGCCATAGCGTATTTTACTTTGGTTAAATATAGGGTTGCAACGCGTTTGATGATTTACGTCATTCGCGTTCGCCTTCTAATTCATTGATTGCGCGGTTCATAAATTGGTTGAAAGGCAACATCAATTTGAATACGCGGACGCTTTCTTCGAGCAATCGTTCGCCGTAAAGCGTTTCGGCGTCGATGTTACGGTAATAGGTATAATCTTTGCGTTTGATGAGCTCCATATCAGGAAAATCTTTCGGAAATCCTTTCGGAGCGGTACTCAGCATGTTTCCGTCGAACCATTTGAATGTATCGGCAAATTCCCGATGATGAATGATGGCTTTGTATTCGTCGGTATATTCGCAGATGTCGGTACGCATGGCTTTCAATGTTGGCGCATCCGGACAGTAGATACCGCCTGCCCACATCGAATGGTTCAGGTAGCCGGCTTCTGCCGGTTCGAGATGAAAATAATAGCCTCCCAGCGGGCTTTTGCGCCCTCCCTGCGCTATATAGGCGCCAAAATGGTTTTTGTAGGGAGTTTTGTCGTTCGAAAAACGCACATCGCGGTATATCCGGTATACGCAATCTTTTGCCGTAACTGAGCCAATGGTCGGGTCGAACAGGCGTATTTCGACAATCAGCCGGTCGATGAACCGGTCAAATTCATTCTTGGCTTCCTGATAAAAATGTCGGTTGGCGTCGAACCATTCCTTGTGGTTGTTGGCGATTAATTCGCCAAGAAAAGATAAACATGTTTTCATTTCTTGAAATTTTGAATCGGAGCGGATACATCATTGTATCCATCAATAATGATACGTGAACACATTCTCGCCGTTTTCTATAACCTTTACAGGATATCCGTTATTGTTATACTGGTAGGTATTTTTGCCGGTAGAATACTGGTTAGTTCCCGGAACATCCAAATACAAAGTCGAATTTGTTTCAATGATATTGTGGACATTCATCAACAGTCCGGGAGAACCTAAAATACAAAAAATCCGGTACGGGTTTTTATAATGATCGTATTTATAGGAAGTTTCGCTTATAAATTCATTGGGTCTGACAACATTTGAATAATATTTTTCATTGACGACATTTCCAAAATCATCATAAGTATATACGCGATACTGTGTTAGTTTTCCTGTCGGGTCATGAAAATTTACTTGAGCCATCAGCGAGCCTTCGTATTTAAAAGTCTGCATGGATCTATAGTCAAAACCTTTACCCGGTTCATGGAGGTAACTTTTGATTTTCGACAATAGTCCCTTATTGTCATATTCATATAAACTGTAGCTGGTTACGGCGCTGTTTTGGGAAGTCATCAAGTCTGTCCTTCTTTCCACAAAAGTTGAAGAATACATCGACTGGTCTATCGCCGATTCAACCTTTACAAGTCGGTCATTTTCATCATACAAATATTTTCGGAAATAAAACGAGCTGTTTTCTTCCACTATTTTTCCTGCCGCATCATAAAGGTACAGATGACGGATTGTACCGTCCGCCGATACGGATTTAATGTGTTCGTTGTCTGTACTATATTCAATCTCACCATTTATGCCGCTGCTAACTTTTGAGCAGGAGTACGCCAAAACCATCAACACACAAGGGATAAAAAGACAAATTGATTTTTTCATGATATAAAGAATTTAAAATAAACAAATTACAATAAAAGGTACTCAAAAACATTTGATACAAAGGTAATCGAAAAAAATGACTGTGCAAACAAAATATTAAATATTTACCAAAATCACGAAACAGTGAGGTAATTGCTGATTATTTTATTGACATGTATGTTCTTAAATAAATCAATGTCATAAATTATATACCATGTCGTACTTCTATTGCGCTTGTACGAACGAGAATATTCACCGTATTTCAAATGTTCCTGGTATTTTGCAGGGCGGTGATATGCTACATTTTCCAATTTGTAACAAATATCCGAAATATCATCAACGTATTGCATTACTTCGGGGATGGTTAACTCAACTTTTTCCCATTCAAGTAATCCTATGACAATATTGTCCAAGTCAATTATGGCTTGTCGGTTAATAAATACCATGCTCGTTAAGTATTCTGGTAAGACTTTGTTTCGCTTCTGCGCGAAATTCTTCAACGGTCATGTATCCATCAGGCACAACTTCAGTACCCATGATGGGCGCAAAACGAACATCACGATGCGCTTCAAAGGGTAAGTTTTTTACTTTACGTTCTAATACTGTGGCTTCCATAAAACAAATGTTTAAATTTTTAACGACGCAAAACTACATTTTTTTTTGTAAAATTACAACATTTTTTAAAGACGAAAAAATCAATGACGTAATGATAAAGAAGAGAGAACAGAAGAAGGTCGTTTGGTTTAAGGAGATTTCTCCCTTCGGTCGACCGAAGGGAGAAATCTGTTTTGCGTGCGTCGTAATACATTGTAGAGACGCGGCGTGCCGCGTCTAAAAAAATGGAATACCTATATTTTGCCATTGACACAATACTAGTGTCCTGTCGTTGATGAAATGACGTCATCCTTTAGAATAGACAAATACAACATTAAATAGAATCCGACTCGGCATATCCGTTCAAAAATTGCCGATTAGTCATTTGGCGAAATGCCTTTTCGTCATATACATCCGAATCTTCCACAAAAACAACCACCCGCACCCGCTTATCGCGACTTAAAATAAATTCCGATTGCATTTTACGGGGTATCGGAATCTTGTCTTCCCGAATTTTTCAACTCTCTATTGCCTTCGGCGAAGGCTTCTCAATTCTTCCAATAACGCCAACGCCCCTTATTACTTTCGTGAGATCGCTTCGCTTAGTTCCATTATTTTTGTCGGATGCTGAAAACTGAAAACTGAAAACTGAAAACTGAAAACTAAAAACTTTCCCCACTTTTTTTAAACATTCTCAAAAAAATCCCGTACATTTGCACTTTATAAACCCTAAAAAATGTAGATGCTCACGCATTAAACATTTTTCATTAACCATTAATCATTAAAAACATGGCGACAGTAAAGAAAATTTATGAATGGTTGTTCTATCTGATAGACAACACGATTACCACCTTGGTGGACAACGACAAAATCGCGAAGGTGAAGACGCGCAAAACGAAGAGCGTTGACGACATCGCGGCGCGTATCGTGCAGGAACGCACGGAATACCGCAGGGAAACCATCGTGAACATCCTCACGATGGCAAACGCTGCGAAGATAGAGTTTCTCTCGCAGGGCGAGATGGTCAACGACGGGGTAGTGATTTTCGAGCCTGCCATCACCGGCAACTTTTTCGACAACCCCGCCTTTGACGAAAAGGTGCACCGCTGCGTGGTGAACACCCGCGTGACCAACGACGTACACACGATGCTGCGGCAAGTGCGCGGCGTGTACAACGGTTTGACGCTCGACAACGGCGGAGCGTCCATCGACGGAGTGACCGACACCGTCACCGGCTCCACCACAGGCACGGTGACGCCCGGAAAAACCATCACCATCACCGGCAAAAAAATCCGCGTGATACCCGAAGAAGGCGAAACCGTAGAAAGTTGCATCACCTACGCGAACCTTGCCACACAGCAGGTCGTTGCGCAGGAAGACGCGCCCGTGATTAACGACCCAAGCAAAATCGTGCTGCAACTGCCGATGATGCCCGCAGGGGTGTATTCGCTGACCGTCAAAACGCTCTACTCGGCGGCGTCCACAACGCTGAAAGCGCCGAGATACATCACTTCTAAATTAAAATTGGAGGTGAAAGAATGAGCAACGTTGCGCTCACGGCAAGAGCAACGTTGCGCTCACCTGACTTCGACAAAACTAAATTCATAGTTTTCGTAGTATCAGATATTCAGCCTATTGTGATATTTTTTCATGATTTTTGGGTGGCGCAAATTTTTTTCAAAAAAATCGGAAAATAGAAACCGCTTATAACCAAGTGTTTGAAAAGAATCTGGAAATTCGAAAAATCAAAATCGAAAAATTCAGTGACCTCTTGCAAAATAATCTTATGAGAGCCGAATAAAATTGAAAAGTAAAAATTAAAAAAAATCCGTGACCTTATCCAGAAGATAACAGCCGGTAGAGAAGCGAATAAAAATAGAAAAAATAAAAAAATAAAAATAAAAAAATCTGTGACCTTTTCCAGTACATAAAGTCATTTGGGGTGGCGCATTGTCGAAGTCAGGATATAAGGGACTCAATACTGAAGTTCGTTCCGGCAAGATGCATATATCTGTTTGGCTCTTATGCGTATGGCAACCCGACAGAGGAAAGCGATATTGATATATTCGTTGTAACGCCTGACGATACGACAAAGGAGTTTTTTGAGTTGAGCAAAGAAATAAGATGTGATTTGGGGCTAAAAAAAATTTTTTCCCTGGACTTGTCTTTCGATACCGAAAGTTCTTTCCATTCTCGACGAATGTACAGGAAATTTGAAAAAACAATTTATCAAAAAGGGAGGATTTTATATGAACAATGAAGAAGTAAAAGAATGGTTTGAAATAGCAGACAGTGATTTTGACTCGGCGAAAATATTGAACGAAGCCGTTCGCAAACATTACGAAATAATTTGTTACCATTGTGCGCAGGCAGTAGAGAAATATTTGAAAGGTTATTTGATTTTCAATGATATACTGCCGAAAAAAACGCATGACCTGACAAGTTTGAACATTGATTGCCGTGAAATAGACCCCGATTTTCAAAATATTTATGACGAGTGCGGGTTTTTAACCACATATGCGACTGACATCCGTTACCCGAACCAATATGAAGTAACCGAAGCCCAAGTTAAACTTGCCTTCGCCGCAGTTGAAAAAATCAAAAATTTCAAACCCATATTGGATTTAAGAACTGTCGTCAATAACGAAGAAGAAACATAAAATTTGCGTAAAACAGCGCGAAAGCACGAGGATATTTTTCATACTTTATCAGTTATCAGCAAGTTTTTTGAAACAACGGTAATCAATCTCATACGTCAATGTTGAGCCGTTTTTCTAATGCAAATGAAAAAAAACAGGCTGCCCAATCAGGAACAACCTGTTTTTTAAATTACTGAAAAAAACCTATTCAAATACCACTCTCACAGTATTATTACCCGATTGAATGATATATAAACCCTTCGTCGTCAGGTTGATATCTATTTCTTCGCTTGCCGCAACGCTTTGATGCACTAATGCGCCGCTAATGCTGTATATGCTTACCGTTTTGCCTATGGTCAGTCTTTCTATGTGGAGCAAGCCGTTGCGTACCCACGCGCGAAGCGGGTTGGCTGGCGCAAGTTCGGAAACATTAGTAGGGTTGCCTGTTGCGGGTAACACGTTTTTTTCTTCTTTGCCGCAAAGTGAACAAGTGCGCGTTTCTTCGCCGTCCGTTGTGGGCGTTGGCTGTATGGTTATTATCCAACCTGTGCCCCAGTCGTGGTCTAATATGTCTATTGTCCGCGTTTCGGTATGTGTATCATCGCGGTTGCACACGCGCTCTTCTTCGCCGTCGGCTTCGCAAGTGGCGGCGACTGTTACCGTCCATTCGCCCCAGTCGTGGTCTAATGCAGGTATTTCATGGGTGTTAGCAAGGTCGTCCATGCCGCAAAGCGAACAGCGATAATGTCCCTCGCCGGCTTCGGTGCAGGTCGGCTCGGCGATGGTTACAAGGACAGTCCAATCGTGAGCGCAATCTACTACGGTCAATTTGCCCGTTTCGTAGGTTATCGCGTAGTTTGCTGCCGCTGCGCCGCTTGGCGTGATGATGAACTCGCCCTCCTGCGTATTGTTA
>Ga0099364_10002084_pt1 | contig 32228 bp, 39 predicted proteins | sample TergutTh196P3_FD_73070 | JGI IMG/M metagenome (GOLD analysis project Ga0099364, IMG submission 73070) | Microcerotermes parvus P3 segment gut microbial communities from Pointe-Noire, Republic of the Congo - Th196 P3 | ecosystem: Host-associated > Arthropoda: Insects > Digestive system > Gut ... | reverse complement strand
GGGAAGTATTAAAGATTTGGAAGACGTGCGTTTATATATAGGCGGCGACACGTTCACATACAATTCTTACGGCAGCATCAACACCGATACCGGCACGGCGTTTGTCTACCGTAATGTGGGCGAGATTATCATGTCCCTGCGCGGCATAACCGCCCCGACTTCTTATTACGCGGCGAGGAACACGGAAGGGCACAGCGCTGCACAAGTAGGAAACAGTTTAAGCAACGCAACCTCGACAGGCAGTTTAGTTGATACCGGCTATTATCTGCAATGGGGCGACCGCAATGGCGGCGCGAACGCAATCTCTATCCCCATTGGCGGCAGCTATAAGATTGAAACAAGTGAGCAATTCACCACCCGGCAGGAATTAACATGGTCTGCCGGGGCTGGCACAGGCAGCTTGCAATCGGTTGAAATTGACAACGTGGATAATAAAATCAGCGTGTCTTACTATGCGAGTGATGATGTTACGGTAGGTGAACTGATAGCGGGCCTTAAGTATACCCTGCCGTTTGACCCGGCCTTTGTTGTGGCTGATGACAATAATGCCGTCATGGGCTTAACTGCTCCGCTTGAAAGCGCAGACGGCGGCACGATTTACATAAGAGAGGACGTTAGCCTTGCCCTTAGGACTTATGATTTGGAAGTAACGAAGCTTTTTAAGCTTGCCGCGCCGACTGCTCTTCCTGCGACTTCGCCTTCTTCAATCGCCACAGTAAAACTCGGCGATAAAATTACGCTGTTAAGCAACCACCCTAATGCTGATATTTTATATGGCATTGGTGTTATGCTGCCCGATTTGCCCTATAATGCTGCCGATGGTATTACAGTAACAGGAACTGCGGGAGGTGCATTCACCGTCAATGCCCAAGCTGTAATGAAAGACGACTCACTATTGGAAAGTGGGATTGCTACGTTTACTTACAGAATAGCAGATAAAATCCAAACTACGGTCACCGTAACCTCTCCCGATGACATAATTTACGGCGAAACGCTTGACGACCCGATTGCAACAGCAGACGAGGGCGCAAGTACGTTCACATTCCGCTACACGGGAACAATGGAAAACGAAACGCCCTACGATTCAGCCGAAAAGCCTCTAAATCCCGGCGAATACACCGTAACGGCCACGCTTGTCAGCAATACGCATATGGGCAGCGACAGCGAAGATTTCACAATCTCGCCAAAACCCCTTACATGGAACGCAGACGGAACGGTGGCAAGCAGAAGTTTTATCAGCGGCAGTACCGCTGCAACGATCGCAACCGCTCCGACTCTTAACGGTGTCATAGGGGCCGATACCGTAACGGTCAAGAACGGCACGGTTTCTTTCGTAAACGCAAACGTGGGAACAAGGGCAGTCACAGCGGCTGGTTTTGGAATCGCAGGTGATGATTCATGGAAGTACACCGCCCCATCAGCACAGCCGTCATTTGCAGACGGCGAGATTACGGCGAGCAATTTCACCCCCCTCAAAGATACACATTTCACTGCCACGGAGCTTGACCCAGAGGGCCAAACGGACAGCGACTTTGTCATTTATGCCACTAGCGGCTATTTAGTTAGCAAAAACTTAAACGAAGCGGACGGCTGGCAAACTTCGCTTACATGGAGCGTGAATACGAATAACGGCAAAGCGGAGTTTTATGTAAAAGATACCGCCACAGGCGACATATCGGAAATGGCGAGCGTAGCCTACAAAATCGACATAAATGAGCCTGTGCCGCCATCAATTCCGGAGAAGCCGTCACCGTCTGTTCCTGTCTCGCCGTCGATTCCGGAAACACCCCAACCATCACCACCGATTACAGATACAGAATCAGAAACCTATGCGCCTATTGGCCAAGTAGCGGCGGGCAATGTGCTGATTACGAACTTGCAACCAAGCCCAACGCCGTCAAATACTCCGAGTAATGACCCGGCAAACCCTCCGAATAATGACCCGGAAACCTTGCCAACTTTGCCGGGCGGCGAATCTTTAGAGGAACTCGAAGACTTAGGGGAACAGGATGGTGACGAAACAAACGGCGACCCGCCGATAACCCCTGCACCTGCCGCTGACTTCCCGGATGGCGATACAAAAACTTCCATTTCCATACCATGGCTTAGGATAGGCGTTATATCCGCGCTAGTTGTGCCTGCGATGGGTGTGCCGACGCTGATTATGCTTAAAAGGCGTGGTTTCATTAAATGGAAAAAGTAATTAATTTTGCTCCATAATTATGCTCCATAATTATGCTTCATAATTTTGATTTATAAATTTGCCTTTAAAGTGGAGATATGATAAAATTAATTCTATGAAAAAGAAGAATTATCTGGCACTTTTTATTATTGTTGTTGCTTCTTTGCTGTTAGGGCTTTTTGGCGGAAATATACTTAATCAATACAATCAAGTATATAAAGTTTGCTATAGCGAGGCTGGGGTAATCGTTAATCCGGCCGATTTCTTTAAGAAAGGCGGCCAAGAAGCATTTTTTACCGCTGAAAGTGAGCTATTTGCCATCGATGTTCCCGGCGAATACCAGATTAGGTTAAAAAAGGGCTGGCTTAGTTTTAAGTCAACATTAATTATCGAAGATACGATTCCCCCCGCGGGAAGCGTTGCTGCCCTTAATCGGCTGGTTGGCAGTGAGCTAAGCCCTTTCGATTTTGTGACAGAAATAATTGACGCGACTTTAGTAAGCCTTGATTTTGTGGAACTGCCTGACACGAGCATTCCCGGCCGCCAAGAAGTTAAGCTCCGCCTGACTGACTTGGGCGGAAACCAAACAATCCTGACGGCGGCATTATTTATCGCCGAAATATTTGACATGGTCATGATTGAAGCTGGCGATCCGTTGCCATCGATAAGTGATTTTGTGTCTGATGCCGAAGAAGCTTATTTCATTAGTGACATAAACCTGCTTGATAATACAGAAGTTGGCGAATATCCGGTGATCTTAAGCATAGACGGCGGGATTTATGAAACATTTTTCACCATTGTTGATACCATTCCGCCGATTTTTGCCATCCATGACATCACTAGTTTTTCCTTGCATATCCGCGCGGCAGCAGATTTTGTGACGGAATATGATGATATTACCCCGGTTACCTTTCATTTCCTGGACGAGCCGGATTTTACATATCTTGGCACTCAAGAAGTTAAAATTATCGCCAGGGACAGCGGCGGAAATGAAGCGGTTGAAAGTGCTTTTCTTACGCTTTTAGCTGATACGGAGCGTCCGGTTATTAAAGGCGCGGTTGATTTTACGGTTCAGGCCGGTGATTCGGTTGCCTATCTCAAAAATGCGGCGGCGATTGACAATGACCCCATCGGCTTGGAGTTTTTCGTTGACCAAAGCGCGGCCGACCCTAATACGCCCGGTGCTTATCCGGTCCGTTATATAGCCCGCGATTTTGCCGGAAATGAGACAATCGTCACCATTACCTTGACCGTGATTGAAAAGGTGTATGACATCGAGGATATTTATTTGCGGGCTGATGAAATCCTTGAGCGCATTTTCACCGATGAGATGACCGAGCGGGAAAAATTGTGGGCGATTTACCGCTATAATGCGAACAATATTTTCTTTGAGGCCGTCTGGGAAAAAGTAACCTGGCTGCAAGCAGCATATGACGGGCTTTTTAACCGCCGGGGGGATTGTTATGTTTATGCAATGACAGCAAAGGTTTTACTTGACCGCGCCGGGATAAAAAACGAAGATATCGAGAAAATTGTGACGTCTTCCCGGCATTATTGGCATTTGGTTGACTTAGGTGACGGCTGGCATCATTTTGACACAACTCCCCGCAGTGATAAGGCGGTGATTTTTATGTGGACGACCGCGCAGATTAATGAATTGATGGAAGAAACCAGATATCGCTCCCATCGTTATGACCCGGATATTTTCCCGCGGGACAGGAGAGAGATACGGTAAAAAGTTGAAAGAATTTCATTCTTTCAACCGGAGATTTGAGCTATGCTCAAAATCTCCAGGTTTTGAAAAGGATATAAGAATGAAAGTACTCGGCATTATCGGCGGCCTTGGCCCGATGGCAACAGCCCATTTTTTGGCCCTCATTACCAAAATGAGTAACGCAGCAAAAGACCAAGACCATATCGAGATTTTATTGCATAGCCGTCCGCAGATTCCCGACCGTTCCGCTTTTATCGCCGGGAAATCAGACCTAAGCCCGGAGATGGATTTGGTAAATATTGGCAAAAAATTGGCACAAGATGGCGCGGAAATATTAGCGATTCCTTGTTTTACGGCCCATTATTTTATGGAAGCAATCCGCAAAGCGGCCGGAATCCCGGTCATTGATGCGATTGACGAAACAGTTTCATATTTAAAAGAATTAGGGATAAAGTCGGCGGGGATTTTGGCAACTGACGGCACAATCCAAAAGCAGCTTTATCAAGATAAGCTAAATAAAGCAGGAATTGACGCGCTTATCCCAGCAGCAAAAGAGCAAAAGCAAGTCGCGGATTTGATTTATGGAATAAAAAGCGGGCATTCAGTCAATGTTGATAATTTTGCGGAAATATCGCAACTTTTATTTAATGAGGGCGCAGAAATTATTTTGCTTGGCTGCTCTGAATTATCAACCTTAAAGCGCGGTCCAAGCTTTCCTGTAGGATACCTTGATGTGCTTTACGTGCTGGCCAGGCGGGCAGTGCTTGAATGTGGGGAACTTAGGACACAGTATCATGACTTGGTTACAAAATCGGAAACGATGGAAACTAATCTAATTCGTTCGAGTCCATGATTCGTTTGAATCGATGATTCGTTTGGACTCTATGGTTTGTTTTTTATCTGGAAAGGCAAGGGCAAATATGAATGAACTACTGGAAATTTTAGCGGAACTCCATGAAGATGTTGATTTTTCGACGGCGGAAGCCATTTTCGACAATAAAATCATTGATTCATTTGATGTCGTAACAATTATCGCTGAAGTCCATGACCGTTTTGATGTGGCAATTTCCGCGGAATATATCATTCCCGAAAATTTTAATTCCGCCAAGGCATTGTGGGCCTTAATTGAAAAGCTAATTAAGGAATAAGGAAGACCATGTTATTTACTTCATATGAATTTATCGGCTTTTTGCTGGTTTTATTTACTTCATATTACCTTATCCCCAAAAAGCACCAGTGGAAACTGCTGCTTGCCTTTAGCTATCTTTTTTATTTTATCGCCGGCCCGGTTTATTTGCTTTATATCGCCGCCACAACCGCCACCATTTTTTTCTTTGCGCGGAAAATAGATAATTTTACGCTCCGGCAAAAGGAATATGATAAAAAATTCTACAAAACTATCATAAAAAGTAAAAAATGGCGGCTTTTGTTTCTGGCCTTATTGATTAACCTTGGCATTCTGGCAGTTTCCAAATATACCAATTTTGCCATTGCCAATGCAAATTCCCTTTTACGGGCTGTTGGCAGCGAAAGCCAGTTCGGCTTGCGAAATATCATCGTGCCGCTGGGAATATCATTTTACACTTTTCAGGCCCTGTCTTACCTGTTTGACGTTTACCGCGGCACAATAAGCGCGGAACGGAATTTCTTCCGCTTTGCCCTTTTTGTCTCCTTTTTCCCGCAGTTGATCCAAGGGCCGATTAGCCGTTTTGGCGATTTGAAAAAAACCTTGTTTTCAGGGCATTCATTTGACTCAAAGCAAATAAGCTCTGGCTTGCAAAGGATTCTGTGGGGTTTTTTCAAGAAATTAGTTATTGCTGACCGGATTGCGGCCGGGGTTTCAGAAATAATCCGCGAACCAGATCTTTATGGCGGGGCATATGTATTCGTGGGAATGCTCTTTTTTGCCCTTGAGTTATATGCGGATTTTACTGGCGGGATTGACATCACGATTGGTGTAGCAGAGGTACTGGGGATAAAAGTGGCCGAAAACTTCCGCCGCCCCTATTTTTCCAAGTCAATCAAAGAATTTTGGAAACGCTGGCATATCAGCATGGGGGCTTGGTTTACCGACTATGTCTTTTATCCGGTCACCGTGTCAAAACCAATGCTCCGCCTTTCAAAATGGTCACGAAGAAATTTAGGCCAGGCGTTGGGCAAGCGTGTGCCAATTTACCTTTCTTCATTTATTGTCTGGTTTCTGACTGGGCTTTGGCATGGAGCAAGCTGGAATTTTATTGTGTGGGGCTTGGCGAACTGGACGGTGATTATGGTTTCGCAAGAGCTTGAGCCGTTGTACAATCGGTTTCACAAAAGCTTTCCCGCGCTTAAAGGGAAATTGTCTTTTAAATTTTTCCAAATCCTACGGACTTTCACGCTGATGTGTTTTATCCGCTCTTTTAATTGTTATCGTGACGTGCCGATTACGTTTAAGATGTGGGGGACGATGGTGACGGAAAGGAATGTACGGATTTTGTGGGATGGGTCGCTTTTGGGGTTAGGGCTTAGTCTTGCGGATTTTATTATTTTAGGTTTTGGGGTTTTGCTAATCGTTTGGGTCAGCTTAAAGCAAAGAAAAGGGCCGGTACGTGAGTACTTAAGCACAAAGCCGTATTGGGTGAAGTTTGTTTTGTGGTATGGGCTTTTCTTGATGGTGTTGATTTTTGGGGCGTATGGGGTTGGGTATGACGCGAGTCAGTTTATTTACAACCAGTTCTAGCAACCGCCGCCCACTTGCGATACTAAATCATAGTTTTGCTATCCGCTTACGAGAGCTGCTGATTCAATGCCCGACACGCTTTCGCTCCGAGAGAAGCGTTACGTTACGTAATTTCGCAAAAGACGCGAAATAAGTAACGACGCTTCTCAAGGGTCGTGCGTATGAATCACACTCTCGTTTCGCGGATAATTAAAATATCTATCTCGCAGCCGGGACACTAGTAGTGAGAAAGAGGACAAACCATGAAAAATGACACACGTGTCACCTACACTCGTTTAATCGCAACCATCCTTATCATCGTAAGCACCCTATTCTTGCTGACGCGCTTGATGATGCCCAAATATGACATCGGTGTCACCGAAGGGGCATTAGTAGCGGAATACTATGATGAGATAAAAGACCATGACCTTATTTTCATCGGCGACTGCGAAGTTTATGATAATTTTTCTCCGGCCGTACTATGGCAAGATTATGGAATCAATAGCTATATCCGCGGCAGCGCCCAGCAGCTGGCCTGGCAATCTTATTATCTGCTTGAAGATACCCTTTATCATGAGAAACCAGCAGTCGTGATTTTTAATGTTTTGTCGCTGATGTATAATGAACCGCAACGCGAAGCATATAACCGGATGTCACTTGAAGGAATGCGTTGGACACCTGCAAAAGTAAGGGCAATCAGCTCATCAATGATGGGAAGCGAACACTTCCTTGATTATGTTTTCCCGCTGCTACGCTATCACTCGCGGTGGAAAGAGCTTGATGTTACCGATTTTACGCGGATCTTTACAAGGGATAAAGTCTCACATAACGGCTTTTTTATCAATGTTGGCGTCAGGCCAGCGATAAACGTCCCTGAAGGGCGGATTTTGGGGAACTATGATTTTGGCGAAAAAGCAATGGCATACCTTGACAAAATGACGGCTCTTTGCCGCGAAAACGGAATCGAATTAATCCTCGTTAAGGCCCCCAGCCTTTATCCATACTGGTACGATGAATGGGAAGAGCAGGTTAAGGCTTATGCACAGGCGCATGATTTAAAATACCTTAATTTCCTTGCTTTAATAGAAGAGACAGGCCTTGACTTCATGACCGATACTTATAATGCCGGGCTTCATCTTAACCTAAGCGGCGCGGAAAAAATCACCCATTATCTTGGCGAGTTTTTGCTTAATAATACCAGCTTGGCTGACCGCCGTGGTGAGGCTTCATTAAGGGCGGAGTGGGAAAAGAAGCTGGCGGCTTATGATCAGGAAGTTGAGAGGAAGAGGGGGGAGGAAGAATAGGAGAGATTGCGGGTCAAGCCCGCAATGACGTAATCTTGATCAAGTCCGCAATGACGAAATCCGGATCGAGTCCGCAATGACGTAATCCGGAGCAAGTCCGCAATGACGTAAATCAAAGAAACCTCTTGAGCTGCCCACATAATTATGATATCCTAAACTCATGAAAAAACAATTAAAACCCATGCTCATTTTATTTGCGGCCCTCTTAACCACCTGCGTCACTGCCTGTGGCGGAAACGAGGCCGGCCGCATTTCCGGTGATGTGACGAATATTAACCAAGGCGGCGGGACAGGAAATACAGAAATTAAAGAGCCGGAGACGGCGAATGCTGGTGAAACTGGTAAGGCGCAGCCTGTAAAAGGCTTTACCTTTACCCATTTTGGCACTACGATTGCCATTGACGCTGATTTTGGCCCGCTGCTGTTGGCCCTGGGCGAACCGCGGGCTTATTTTGAAGCTGAAAGCTGTGCCTTTCCGGGGCTTGATAAGCTATATACCTATCTGGGGTTTGAAATTGACACCTATCCCCAAGGGGACAATGATTTTGTCTCGGCGATTGTCTTAAAAGATGATACGGTCAAAACAGAAGAGGGGCTAAAAATCGGCTCAAGCCGGGCGGAGATGGAAGCGTTGTACGGCAATCCGCGCCTTAATGACAATGGCCAGCTTATTTATGATAAAGATGGAATGCGGCTTTGCTTTATCCTTGATGGTGATACCGTGATTTCGATTGAGTACCAGACAACGGTATTAGACCAGAATTAACTAAGCCATAATATCCCCATATAATAAATACTCGACATTCCCATTGCTTCCGCGGATTGGCGATTCGGCTGTCCTGCGGACAAAAATACCATTTTTTTCCAGAAAAACCCTCATTTCATTTATCCCCTCGCTAATTTCGGCGGGATTTAAAACATTGCCATTTTTCCCCAGCAGTTCTGGCAAAAGCTCAAACTGTGGTTTATATAAAACGATGAAAAGACCCTCTGGCTTTAACAGTTTTGCCGCAATAGGCAGGATTTTTTTTAATGAAATAAAAGAAACATCACTAACCAGTAAATCAATTGGCTCTGGGATAAGTTTTTCATCAAGATAGCGGGCGTTCGTCCGTTCCAAGACAATGACTTTTTCATTATTTCTAAGTGACCAGTCAAGAATGCCATAAGCGACATCAACCGCATAAATTTTTGCCGCGCCGTGTTTTAATAGGCAATCAGTAAAACCGCCCTCACTGGCCCCAATATCAAGACAGGTTTTCCCCTTTGCCAAGACTGAAAAATGGCTTAGCCCCTTTTCCAGCTTCATTCCTGCCCGGGTAACATAACGGGTGTTATTTTTCCCGCGAATCCGGATTAGGCTGTCAGTTGGCACTTTTTCCTTAATGCTTGAAGCGGGATAATCATTAACTAAGACACTTCCGCACATCACCAAAGCAAGGGCTTCCTTTTCATCGGAAGCCCATCCTTCGGTAAGCATTTTTTCTATTAAGGTAATTTTCTTAGGCATTTAGAACGGATTCTCCGTCTTATATCTTACGTTCTTAGGCTGATTATAGCCGATTTCACATGGGCATACGCCAAGATACTTAAATACCTCATACAAAGCTTTGCCATAATGGCCAAAGGCAACCGCGCCATGGTGGGGATAATTTCCCTCAATCAAGACATGGCGGTAAAAACGCCCCATTTCGGGAATCGCAAACACGCCGATGCCGCCAAAAGAGCGGGTCGCAACCGGAAGCACTTCACCGTGGGCGATATAAGCCCTAAGGATATTGTCAGCGGTTGACTGGAGGCGGAAGAAAGTGATGTCGCCGGGAATGATGTCACCCTCTAGCGTCCCTTGGGTCACTTCTTCGGGCAAGGCACGTGCCATAATCAGCTGGTGTTTCATCGTTGAAGCGGATAATTTCTTCGAGCAGGTATTGCCGCAATGGAAGCCCATAAAGGTATCTTGATGGGTGTAGTCAAATTTACCTTTGATTGCTTCGGCATACATATCATCGGGGACGGTATTGTTGATGTCAAGCAAGGTAACAACATCTTCGCTGACGGAAGCGCCGATAAATTCACTTAATGCCCCGTAAATATCAACTTCGCAAGAAACCGGGATGCCCATTCCGGTCAGGCGGCTGTTTACATAACATGGAACAAAACCAAACTGGGTCTGGAAAGCAGGCCAGCATTTGCTTGCAATCGCAACATATTTGCGATAGCCCCTGTTCGCTTCGATCCAGTCAAGGATAGTGAGCTCGAATTGGGCAAGCTTGGGTAAAATAGTTGGCTTCATGTTCCCTTCGCCAAGCTCTGCTTCCATTTCTTTTACTTTGGCAGGAATGCGGTCATCATTTTCCAGCTTCTTGAATGCTTCAAATAAATCAAGCTCGGAATTTTCCTGGACTTCAACGCCGAGATTGAAAAGCTGTTTAATCGGGGCATTGCAAGCAAGGAAGTTGTGCGGGCGCGGGCCAAAAGTAATGATTTTGAGGCTTTTAAGACCGACAATAGCGCGGGCAATGGGGACAAACTCATTAATCATGTCAGCGCATTCACTGGCTGTGCCAACCGGATATTCCGGTATGTAAGCGCGGATATTGCGAAGCTTAAGGTTGTAGCTGGCATTAAGCATTCCGCAGTAAGCGTCGCCGCGGTCGTTAACTAATCTGTCCTGTGATTCTTCGGCTGCCGCAACGAACATTGCCGGGCCGTCAAAGTGTTTGGCTAAGAGGGTCTCGGATATTTCGGGGCCAAAATTGCCAAGGTAGACGCATAAGGCATCACACCCGGCCGCTTTCACGTCTTTTAGGGCCTCAACCATATGGATTTCGCTTTCAACGATACAGATGGGGCATTCGTAAATGTCGTCTTTGCCGTATTTGGCTTCATAAGCGTTAACCAGGGCTTTTCTTCTGCCGACGGAAAGGGATTCGGGGAAGCAGTCGCGGCTGACGGCGACGATTCCGATTTTGACTTTGGGGATGTTGTTCATTTGTTCCTCCTTGTGGAATTAATTAGTTTTAGTTTTAGCCCGCAAGCCTTACGGCTTGCTCATTTTATCGCGATACCAAATTATGCTTTCTTGTCCCCCAGTATCGCAAAGACCGGCTTTAGGGCCGGATAAATGCTTTTGAATTGCTGGTAACGGGCTTCGTATTTGGCGACAATGGCCGGGTCGGGTTCAACGGTTTTTTTGATTTTGACAATTTGCTTACTCGCGGCAACAACATCAGGATATTCACCGCAAGCAACCGCCGCCAGCATTGCCCCGCCAAGGGCTGGCCCTTCTTCTATTTCGAGGACGTCAACCTTTAGGTTCATGATGTTGGCAATCATCGAAAGCCATAAGGCACTTTTGGCCCCGCCGCCGCAAACCTTTGTCCGCTCGATTTTGATTCCCAGTGATTTTGCGACTTCAAAAGAATCACGCAGGCCAAAAATGACGCCCTCAAGCGCGGCTTGGTTCATTAATGTCTTGGTCGTGTCCATCGACATTCCAATGAATACGCCGCGGGCATCGGGATTGTTGTGCGGTGAGCGTTCGCCCATCAAATAAGGCAGGAAAAAGACGCGGTTGTCGCCAAGGTCCTTGATTTCTTTTTCTTCGGTGTAATAATCGGTCGTGCCAATGATGTCTTCAATCCACCATTTGTTGGCGGCTGCCGCTGAAAGCATACAGCCCATTAAATGGTAATTGCCGTCGGCGTGGGCGAATGCGTGGAGGGCGTTATATTTGTCCACGCCAAAATGCTTGGACGAGATGAAAATCGTCCCGCTCGTCCCAAGGGAAATATTGCACATTCCATCGCCGACTGTCCCCGTCCCCACCGCCGCCGCCGCATTGTCACCAGCTCCGGCAGCGACTTTGACTGCTGGGCCAAGGCCAAGCTCTGCGGCGAGAGCGGGCGTAACACACCCGGTCACTTCATAGCTTTCAAAAAGCTTTGGCAACATATCGGTTGTAATGCCGCAAATATCACACATTTCTTGCGACCAGCACCGGTTTTTGACATCTAAAAGCAGCATTCCGGAAGCGTCAGAGACATCCGAAGAAAAGACCCCGGTCAAGCGGTAGGCAAGATAATCCTTTGGCAACATAATCTTTTTGATCCGGGCAAAGTTTTCCGGCTCATTATTCTTGACCCAGAGAATTTTGGGGGCGGTAAATCCGGCAAAAGCGATATTGGCCGTATATGCGGATAATTTGTCCTGCCCGATTTGGCCGTTGAGATATTCACATTCAACCGTTGTCCGGCCGTCATTCCAAAGAATGGCCGGGCGGATTACCTCGTCAGCTTCGTCAAGAATGACAAGGCCGTGCATTTGGCCGCCAAAACTGATCCCGGCGACTTGTGATTTGTCCACATCTTTTATCAGTTCTTTTATCCCGGCAATCGATTGACTATACCAGTCAATTGGGCTTTGCTCCGACCAGCCCGGCTTGGGAAAATAAAGCGGGTAATCCTTGGAAACGATGTTGATGATTTCCCCCTCGCCATTCATTAAAAGTAGTTTTACCGCACTTGTCCCTAAGTCAATTCCGATGTAAAGCATTTTTTATCCTCCTCTTTGCTTTCATTATATATATTCCGCTCCGGCGGACTTATCCATAAAAATTTTCGTTTTCGTCAGGCAAATCTTCGTTGCGGACCTCGCCCCACTTAATCGAATAAAGGGCTTTAAATTCGCTTGGCGTACAGCCCCTGGTTATTTTGAACATCCGGATAAAGGCCGACAAGCTGCTAAAGCCGCAGCGCAGGGCCACGTCAGTAATAGTATGCTGGCTGTCCATCAAAAGGTCAACGGCATTTTCAATTCTTTTCTTATTGAGATATTTATAAAAAGAGGTATTCGTGAATTGCTTGAATAAGCGGCTAAAATGGTATTTGCTGAAACCGGATAAAGCGGCGACTTCATCAAGGGACAGATTTTCATTAAAATGCTCATTGATATAATCGCAGACGAATAAAAACCGCTCGATGTACTCTCTTTGCTTGTTTTCGCTGTTGTTCATCGGGATGGAAACCTTGGAATGGTGTCTTGCGATTAAAACAAATAATTCAATTACCTTGGCGTAAATAGACGCTTCGCTAAGCGGAAGGTCTTCAAAATACTCATCGGCAATTTCTAACAGCAGCTTCCGGGCCGGCTCATGGATCGCCGGGGAGTTCTCGGCGGTAACATGAAGGGCAGGGGAGATGAGGGTCAGGGTGGCCGCCAGTTCCTTGATACTGTATAAAATAGTAAAATCGGCTTGGAAAATAAGCCGTTTGCCGGGAGTCCCGCCCATATTGTGAAGCGCGCCGGGAGTAATGAATAAAAGCTCGCTTTCTTTGATTATGTATGATTTGTTGCTGCACGTAACCGGATATGCGTTTTCGAGGGGCATAATAATTTCAAGCGGCGCATGCCAATGATTAGGGTAAAAGGCAGTCTCATCATTGTTATACAATCGCAAATGAGTATTCGATTTGAAATTGACTGTTTCGCGGATTCCATTAAGTGTTTCAATCATAAAATATACCTCCTACAATACTAATTATACTTATATTATTAATATAAGGCAAGGGTTTTATATTAAATATTGCTTTTTCATCGCGATTTTACCCCTCAAAAGCTGAATATTAGCAAGATTTAGCAGTATTTAGCAATAAATGTAAAATAAGGCATTACTATGGCAAAATATCTGTGAATTTCTCCCTCAAAGAAATATTGGCAATAATTAGGCAATAGTAAGCAATTTTTGCTAAGCAACATTAAACATTTTTTGATACATTTATATATGAAAGTACCTAATCATATTCAAATTTATAGGGAGGGAAATATGAAAAAATTTATTGCGCTTTTACTAGTGTCAATCCTGTCAATCTCAGTTCTGCAAGGATGTGGCAGCAGCGGTTCGGGAGACGTGCCCAGCGTTCCCCAGCTTTCTGACAACCGTGTCATTAATGTTTGGGCATTTACACCAGAGATACCCGATGCGATTAACCGTTACAAAGAGTTTAACCCTAGTTTTGACTGGGAAATCAACGTGACGGTCATCAATGACCAAGACGGTGCTTATGAAGTAGCTTTAGAACAAGCACTAGTTGCTGGCGGCGCTTCCGCTCCGGATTTGTACACGGCCGAGCAAGCGTTCGTCATGAAGTTCACCCAAGGCGGCTTTTCCAGCTTTGCGATTCCTTATTCGTATTTGATTGACGATCTGGACAGCAAAATTGCCGCGGCGCAGGTTGCCCAATATGCTGTTGATGTTGGGACAAGGAACGGCGAAATCGTCGGAATGCGCTTCCAGGAAACAGGAGCTTGCTTGATTTACCGCCGCTCAATTGCAATTGATACCTGGGGAACTGACAACCCTGCCGAAATCGAAAAGATTACCGGCCCGGGCTGGGATCAATTCTTAGTAGCAGCAGCTGAACTAAATGCAAAAGGTTATTCAATCGTTTCAGGTGATGACGATATTTACAAAGTTTTAAAAGACGGAGCTGCTCAAGGCTGGCTCGTTGACGGGAAAATCACCATCGACCCTAACCGCGAATACTTATTTGATTTAGCCGAAGTCATGCATAGCAACAATTATTGGAATGGTTCAGTTGCTTGGAACGAATCATGGAATGCTGACATGAGCGACAACGGCATCCGCCCGGTCTTTGCTTTCTTAGGCCCGGCTTGGCTGATCAACTATGTCATGGCCGATAATGCAGGTTCTACTTATGGCGACTGGGCTGTTACAATGCCTCCTGTCCCCTTTACTTGGGGCGGAACATGGTTAATTGCGAACCAGGCCATTGACTCCATGGAAAAAAGAGAAGCAGTCGGCAAGCTGATCGAATGGGTTACCCTTGATACTTCCGATACAGGCTTCCAGTATTTCTTTGCTAACGGCACACTTTATGATGAGCCCGGCACAAAAGATACGGTTGCTTCCCGCGTAGTCATGGAGAAATCAGACGGAACTTTAGATTTCCTTGCCGGACAGAATATGTTTGATTATTTTATCCCGGCAGCAGCAGCAGCAAGGGCTGACCACTGGACCGAGCATGACCGTTACATTGATGAATGGTATCTCGACCAAGTCCGGATGTTCTATATGGGCAACAAGTCCAAAGAACAAGCAATTGCTGACTTTAAGCAAAAGATTACTGACGAACTAGGGTTCGAATAGTATTCCTTCTACACACTCCTTTTTCTTTTTCGGGGCGGATGGAAACGTCCGCCCTGAATTATTTTGTTTTATGGTGGGAATGAAAGGCAGGTGCATATGAAGCATAAAAATTTCAGTTATGCCAAATACGGATATTTATTCTGCATTCCTTTTGTAGTGATTTTTCTTATTTTCTCTTTATATCCGTTGATTTTTACAACCTCAATTGCTTTTACCGACCGGGCGGGCCCGAATCTTCCCGGCCGCGAATACAGCATTCTTAAGACCACGGTTACCGATGAAGCAGGAAACACAACCACGAAGCTTGACCCATTTGGCAATTTCCGCTTGCTGGCCAGCAATATGGCTTTCCGGACGTCGCTGGGCAATACTTTTTTGATCTGGGGGATAAATTTTGTCCCGCAGCTTTTGCTTGCCATTATTTTGGCCAATTGGTTTACGCTCCGCCGCAACAAGGTAAAGGGGCAAGGGTTTTTCAAAATTGTTTTCTATATGCCAAACATCATCACGGCCGCCTCGATCGCCTTGTTATTCCGGGCTTTATTTGGCTTTCCACAAGGCGTAGTGAATGATACCTTGATATCATTAGGCTTATTAAGTGACCCGATGAATTTTGAGCTTGACGCTTGGGCTTCACGCCTGACGATTGCTTTTATCCAATTTTGGATGTGGTACGGTTATACAATGCTGATTGTCATCGCTGGTATCATGGGCATCAACCCGGAAATGTATGAGTCGGCGGATATTGACGGAGCAAACAGCTTTAAACAGTTTATCTACATAACGATTCCGAATATCAAGACGGTAATGCTTTATGTCCTGATTACCAGCCTGATTGGCGGCCTTAATATGTTTGACATTCCCCGGCTTTATTCCCTTGGCGGTCCTGACGGCAAGACCCAGACGACCAGCTTATTTATTTATGGCCAGGCTTTTGAGGGTACGTACCGCTATAATCTTGCTTCCGCTGCCAGTTTGATAATTTTTGCCATTACGGCGATTTTATCAGGAATCATCTTTTATCTTATGCGTGACAAGGACGCGGCACAGGCGAAAAAGCTTGAGCGAAGCAGGATTAAAGCTCTGAAAAAAGAAAGAATGGGGTGAATATATGGACCGTTCAAAAACAAACGTTTTTTCGATGATTTCAAAAGGATTCATGTATGTATTGTGCGTCTTTTTATCCGCTTTGAGCCTTTTTCCTTTTATTATCATGATTATCAATGCGACCCGCTCAACTCCGGAAATAAGGGCATCGGCGGTATCACTGATTCCATCGGTTTATTTTTTTGACAATCTGGCTTATATGGAGCGTGGCGTATTTAACGCTTGGATCGGCTTGCAAAATTCAATGATTGTTTCCGTTGGCGCGACAGTTTGTGCCGTTTATTTTTCCTGTTTGACCGCTTATGCCCTGATGGCTTATGATTGGCGGTTCAGGCAGCCGTTTTTTACTTTCATCGTTGCGGTCATGATGATCCCGGCGCAGGTTTCGGCGATTGGTTTTTACCAGCTCGTTTACCAGATGGACATGACGAACAGTTTTATCCCCTTTATCATTCCGGCGATTGCTTCCCCGGCGATAGTTTTCTTCATGCGCCAGTACCTGCTTGCGACTTTTTCAATTGACATTGTCAATTCGGCGCGGATCGATGGGGCAAAGGAGCTTTATACTTTTAATTTTATCGTGCTTCCGATGATGAAGCCGGCCATGGCAATTCAGGCGATATTTATCTTTGTCTCAACGTGGAATAATTTGTTCATGCCGCTTGTCCTTTTAACGGACTCAAGCAAGTTTACCATGCCGGTCATGGTCAGCCAGCTTCGCGGCAATATTTACCGGGTTGAGTTTGGTGCGATTTACCTTGGTCTTACCCTGTCGATATTGCCCCTGTTCATTATTTATTTTGCCTTAGCCCGCCATATTATTGCTGGCGTACAGCTGGGCGGAGTAAAAGAGTAGCAGGAGTAAGGTGGCGTGGGAAATGCAAACTCCAAAGCTATTTTGCCTTCTTAGTGTTAAGGATAAATAGCTCTAAAGATAATTGGCGTGGGAAGATGCAAACTCCAAAGCGGACCCTTGAGGAGCGTCGCTACTTAGACGGCGTATTGTGCCGTCTTATGTAGCGCAACGCTGCTCATGGAGCGAAAGCGTGTCCCAGCTTGGAGTTATGCAATCTTACCGCGCCATCGTCATGCTTCATCGCATTTACGCAATCTTACCGCGCCTTCGTCATACTTCACCATAAAAAAAGAACCTGCCTTAAAAGGCAGGTTCTTAGTTTTAATCGAATAACAATTGCGAATCCCATATAAAGCTAAGTTTATTAGAAAAGGCACATCGTATTACTGATTAAATGTCGTGTCAACCGTAGTTGACCATGTCAACGACTAGATTTTGTTGACATTTACAGCCTGGGGGCCTTTTTCGCCGTTAACTACTTCGAATTCAACAGCGACGCCTTCTTCCAAAGACTTAAAGCCGTCCATTACAAGACCTGAATAATGTACGAACACATCATTGCCCTGCTCATCAGAGATGAAGCCGTAACCTTTTTGGTTGTTAAACCATTTTACTGTACCTTTGTTCATTGTACTCCTCCAAAAAAATATTAAAACTATGGCATAAAGCCGTGCTACAAATCAAGGATAACATACCTTTTAACAAAAGTAAAGTAGAAAAAAGGATATTTTTGCAAAAAATTTTCATAATATATTATTGGGGATAAAATTTGGGCAGAAAAGCCGATGAAATTCGGTGTTGACAGGAAATTTTAAACGGATAAAAAACAAGGTTTAGCCGGGGTTTTTCGGCATGGCAGGAGCAAGAAGCAAGCAAAGCAATAATAAATGTTGCGCAATTGTTACGAATATGTTAAAGTGGTAGTAGTGTGGAATAAATTCCACTTCTTATTTAAGCAGTTTCACAAGCTCCGCTTGTGAAATGCACGGGTATAGTGTGGAATAAATTCCACTTCTTATTTAAGCAGTTTCACAAGCTCCGCTTGTGAAATGCACGGGTGTAGATGGAAATGAATTTCCATTTTCCATAAAAAACTAAAGTTTTTTGCAGTTTTCACAAGCTTTGCTTGTGAAATGCAGGGGTATAGATGAAAAAAATAAAAAACCAAAACCAAAATAAAAGTAAAATAGCCGTTTTATTAGTGCGTGAAAGAAAAGACGGAACTATCCGCCAAGGCCGGATTAAGAATGCCATTTTAATTTTTTCCGCCCTGTCTTTCCTTGTCATAGCCGTAACTTTGATTTCGTTTATTACGGCAGGCAGCAGCACGAAACGCCTTTCGGAACTGGCTGAATATGAAGTTAAGGTTGAAGAATTAAGTGATGAGCTTAATAGCCTCCAACGCGAGAATTATGATTTGTCAAATAAATTATCAGTTCTTTCAGAAACGGTTGCGACCCAAGTAGCGGTTGCGGAGGTCAGGGAAGAGGAAGGAATGCTTCTTAGCTTGCCGAGCGGTTTTCCGCTGGGCAGTTTCGGCGCGTCAACGGTACAAGAAGAAGAGGAGGATGCGCTGACCTTGATTTTTACGGCTTCGGAGGGAAACACCATCATCACGGTGGGGGCAGGAATCGTTGAAGCGATTGAACCCGATGAAAGATATGGGAACCGCTTGATAATAGACCACCAAAACGGTTACAAGTCGATTTACTTAAACCAAGGGCAGCCGCTGGTCAGAATCGGCGCGGAGCTAGGCAAAGGATATATTTTATTCTTGGTTGGAAGCGACAACAAAAACTTAGGCTTTCAAGTAACGGAGAATGAGAATCAGATTGACCCGATGGACGTCATGGAGATATCAGGGTAAGCCTAGGCGGGAAAAGGCCAGCTCATACCCATCATTCCCATAAATTAAGGACCGGTTCACCCGGCTGATGGTTGCCGTTGAAGCCCCGGTTTTTTCGGCAATTTCCAGATAAGTATGTTTCTGCTTTAGCATTGAAGCCACTTCATAACGCTGGGAAATCGAAAGCAGCTCATTTACGGTACATAAATCCTCAAAAAAACGATAGCAGTCCTCTTTATTTTCCAAAGTAAGAATTGCTTCAAACATATGGTCAACAGCTTTAGTTTGGATTTTTTTATTCATCAGCTTCCTCCGCAGTGGGCAATTAAGAAAAGTGCTTTATAATTTTCTTAATCCAAGTTTAGCACACTAAAGTTTTAAAGTAAAGAAATTTGCAATTTTTTGCACTTGCAAGAAAACTTTGCTTAAGTTATAATGTTAGTGACATTAGTGTGTTTTGCCTGACTGGCTTCACTACCTAGAAAGGAGGCGCAAAATGACCATCGATAAAGATAATTTGCTGGCCAGCATTATGGAAAGCCTTAACCGCATCCAATATATAAAATTGGAAGATATTCCCAATATCGACCTGTACATGGACCAATTGACCACTTTCATGGACAGGAAGCTCAAAAAAACGACCCGCCACCAAGAAGAAGACAAAATCCTGACCAAAACAATGATTAACAACTATACAAAAAACGACCTTCTCCCGCCGCCGGAACGCAAAAAATATACCAAGGACCATATTATTTTGCTAATCTTCATTTATTACTACAAAGGCATTTTATCAATCCACGACATTCAAACCTTGCTTGGCCCTTTGACGGATAGTTTTTTCCATACAGATGGCGAGCTAGATCTTGGCGATATTTACCGCCAGGTTTTTGCCCTTGAAAAAGAGCAGGTGAATGGCCTGAAAGATGATATCGTGAAAAAATTCGAAATATCGCAGGAAACCTTTGCTGACGCGCCGCCGGAACATCAAGAATTTCTCCGCTTGTTTTCTTTTATCTGCCTGCTTAGTTATGATGTCTATGTAAAGCGGCTGCTGATTGAAAAAGTAATTGATTCAATGAATGATAATAAAATTTCATAGAAATGAAATTCATAGAAATTAAAAAAATTCTCAAAATCTTGAAGACAATCGTTATCCAAATCCGTTATATTAATTGCAGGTGCAAGTAAGCAAGTCTAAAAGCAGGGTTTTTAAGGCAGGAAGTGGGTGGTTATATTAATGAAAAAGAAAAAATAGTTCGCTTAATTGACGACTATCAAAGGCTCATTTTTTCCATTTGCTATAAGATAACAGCCGATTATTTTATAGCCGAGGATTTGACCCAGGAGACATTTATCTCCGTCTACAAAAACCTTAATAAATTTGCCGAAACGAATGAAAAAGCTTACTTAGCCCGGATTGCCACCAACAAAAGCATTGACTACCTGCGAAATGCCGTAAACCGCCAAGTACCAACGGAAGATTCATTTTTCCAAGCACAGATTGACCATGATAGTCAACCAGACACTAGTCAGCCAGAAGCAGCTTATCTTAGAAACGAAATACTTTTTGAGCTTCATCGCTTAATAAAAGAACTTAAGCCGCCATATGATGAAATAGCCGTGGCATACTATCTGGAAGAAAAAACGCCGCAGGAAATTGCTAACGCGCGTAAGCAGAATCTGAAGACGGTCCAGACCCAGATTTTTAGGGCCAGGGAAAAATTAAAGCAAAAGTACGGAAAGGAGTTTAGTGATGAGATATCCAACCGATGAGGAATTATCAAGCCTGATTGAAAATCTTGAAGCAGAGCCGCTGTTTGCGCCGCCGCACCTTAAAGGAAACATCATGGCCGAAATCGATAAAATCACGCTGCCTGCTTCCGGAAAGAGGCTTAGGTGGTGGCAGGGAAATTCGGCTTACAATATGAAAGTTATTGCCGGGATGGCGGCGGCTTTGATATTGATTTTTACCCTGCCCCTTGATGTAGGCCCGCGGATTGGAATGGAAGAAACTAGTTTCGCCGCAGAGCAAGCAGAAACCGAAAGTGAAATTGAAAAATTTTTCCGCATTAGCACCACGGCAATCAATGAGACTAACAGGATTATTTTAGACAAACTAAATATTTTTGATGGATTATTTAATCGCAATTAATGAAAGGAGCATTATGAAAACTGTAAAAAAGAACGGATTTTTAACTTTTATGCTTTCACTATTTCCGGGGGCAGCCCATATGTATATGGGATTTATGAAGATAGGGCTAAGCTTGATGAGCTTGTTTTTTATCACCGTTGCTGTCGCAAGCATATTAAATATGGTGATGCTGGGTTTTGCCTGTATCATCATCTGGGTGTACAGCTTTTTCCTCGCCAACAATTTGGCATCATCACCTGATGAAGAATTCGCCAAAGTTGAAGACAAATTTCTCTTCGAGGGAAATTTAGCAATCGGGAAAAAAATGACAGAAGAGAAATGGCGCAAATATTTTGGGATTGGATTAATTATGTTTGGCATTATCCTAATATGGAATATCAGCATGAATATGTTTATTCCCCGCATCCTTCATCATTTTCCGGATTTTCCCAACGCTGTCTTTTGGCAGCTTAGGAATTTAGTCCCCCAGCTTGTTGCCGGGATAGCGGTGATTGTTATTGGCACGAAAATCATGCGCGGTAAAAAGAAAACCCTGCCTGGGGAAGAGGGGGAAAGCTAAATGGAAAATGGAAACAAAACAATCAGAATCCGCCGTTTAGGTTCAGTTACATTTGGCATTGTCCTTATCGGCACAGGGCTATTGATGTCGCTTAATGTCATCTTTCCCTCACTAAATATTAATATGCTGTTTAGGTTTTGGCCGCTGATTTTGGTTATCCTTGGGGTTGAAGTGCTGATTGGCAGCCAGTTCAAAAGCACGGAGGTGATCCGCCCCGATGGCCAGGTAATCGAGCAAAACAAAGTCATTTATGACATTCCGGCGGTGATTATGATGGGCATTACATTGTTTGTTGCCTTTATGCTGGCATTTGCAGAATGGGCGGTTAGGCATGAGATCGGGCTTTGGTGGTATTAACTGCTATAATATATGTCTTGCATTTTTATGGGTTTAAAGTAAAATATAATTATAACGATATTTGAGCCCAAGGCGGAAGTGATATTATGAAAGCTGTTTACAAATATAGTCCTAGTGATTTTAGCGGCATACTTGGCATACCAGAAGAATTAAATTACTTTTATGAACTGCTTGAAACCTATCGGGATAACAAAAATAGCGAGACATGGTTTCCTCTCAGACGACACTGGGAAGAGTTATTCTTTTTACTGAAAGCAAGGGGAGTTGAGGGAAACTTGAACCCAGTAATGGCGCAGGAAATCCAAGGATATTTGGAGAGCTTGGTTAATGATTGATTTTGATAAGGGGCAAAAGCAGTTAAATAAATTTACCGGATCTGAGAAAAAAACAACAATTTTTTTTGATGGTAATATTTATATGCTAAAATATCCAGACCCAATCAGAGCTGCAAAACTTAAAGCTGCAATCAGCTATAAGAACAACCAGTTTTCGGAATACATTGGCTCACGCATATTCAATTCATGCGGAATTATAGCTCAAGAAACTGTTTTGGGTTATTATACTGATACATCAGGGAAAAGAAAAGTTGTGGTCGGCTGCAAAGATTTCACTCATGACGGCGGAGTGCTTTATGAAATTGATAAATTAGCAAACGACATAGCACCAGACGAAGAAAAGCTTAAGGCAACTATCGAAAATGTCAATCGCATAATTGATGAAACGGAACTCATCAAAGATAAAAAATCCATCAAAGATGGTTTTTGGAATATGTTTGTGGTTGATGCATTAATCGGTAATAAGGACAGGCATTTTGGCAACTGGGGCATTCTCGTAAAAAACAACGAGATAGCATTCGCACCTATTTATGACTGCGGTTCATCGCTTAGTGCTTTGCTGGACGATGATGAAATGAAGCAATTATTGAATATGCCAAATGAACTAAAAAACACAGAATATAATTTGGCATCGGTATATTATATGCGTGGCGAACGAGTACGCTATCACGAAATATTTAAAAGTCCGCCGACTGATTTAATTGAAGCCATAGAACGCATTGTTCCTAGAATCAGGATAGCAGAAATATGTAATATTATTGATTCGACTCCGCAAATGACTGAAATCAGAAAAACATATCTTAAAGAGGCGCTTGCGATACGTTACGATCAGATTCTATTGCCAGCGTTTAGGCGGCTATAAAAAGGGGCTGCATAGTGCAATTGCACAGTGTGCAGCCCCTTTAACCTTAATAAATTAATTTAACCTTTCAATCTCTTCTTTTACATCGGCTAGCTTAAGCTCCGCCAGCGGGCTTTTAGACCCATGAATGACCGCGCTTAGCTGTGATATTGTGCCGTTTGTCTCATCATAGTAAAAGCGTCCTTGCGGTCCGCCCAGAATCGCATAAGTGTTATTTTCATTACGATCGGCAAAAATCATCCAGATTTCACCGGGCTTAAGCAATGGGTCGTCGGCGATTGCCATTACCCCTGTTTTTCCGGTCATCACGATGTGAAGCTCCTGTTCATCTGAGATGATACCCTCTATTACCCTCGCCGAGAACACAGTCAGCGGAATGGTATAAGCATCTCCTTTGTTTGTATCAACGCCATCAGGAACAATGATTCTGTCAGCTTCGCCAGTTATCTCAACAATGCCGATAAAATCACTATCCTTTGCCAGCGTTTTTATATCGGGATAAGAATCCGCCCAGCTTGCGAGTACCAAACTCTGTACCTGTTCGTCAGGTTCAGCATTTAACGTATCTTCCGGCTCGGCAGGAAGACTACACCCCGATAGTAAAGTAATGAAGATAGCAATTGCAATTATTTTTTTGGACATTTTAAAACCGTGCCTTTCAAATTAAAGAGGCAGTTTAATCCTTCGCGGCTTCTTCAGCATAGGCAGTGATGACCAACTCATTATAAGGTACGCGCTGTGCCAATTCGCCGGCCTCTTCCAAGATATTTTGTAAAAGCGTAAAAGCCTCCTCGGTAAAAATCAAATCTTTTTTCCATGAACCCTGCTCATAATACCGGGTTACAATCATCGTTAATGCTTCATCATCAGTTTCAGGAAATTGCCCTTTTATTGCGGCGGCAATTTCAGCCGGGGAATGCGAATTAACAAAGTCCATTCCTTTTTGCAAGGCTTTGGTAAAACTTTTTATCACGTCCTCATTGGCTTCAATATAACTTAGCTTGGCGGAAAAAGCCGTGTAAGGGATAAAACCGGAGCTTTCGCCCAATGAAGCAATGACATAACCGTCACCTTTTAGCTCAAGCGCAGTCGCATGAGGCTCGAACTCGACTGTAAAGCATGATTTACTACACCTACACTAAAAAAGTAAAGCCGTTTACTTTTCTTGAGTGGGCATCAATTGTTATTTCTCTTAATGCACCTTTCCAAAATGCCTTTTTTCTCTCATCGTTCAGATCACGGTACATTTTCAGCCAACCATCATTAAATTGGGATTTTAATGCCATCAATGGCTTTAAATCAATGTCATTTCCCTTATATAGTTCTAGTTTATCCGATAATATTTCATACTGCTCATCATAATATTGTTCGCTTATTCTGCCTTTTTGGAACTGGATATTAAGCCTTTCAATTTCCGCTTTTAAAATATGGGATTTGTCAACTTTGACTTTTGCCTTCTTTTCCTTCAAACTATTAATTTCGTTATCAATATTTAGCATGATATTGTCAATAAGATATTTTTCAATCACGCTTTCTGTTATGCACGCCGTTCCATGTCTGCTCCATTTATTTTCGCACCTGTAACGTTTATAATAGCTATAGCCGCCGCTTTTCAACTCCTGTTTTTTGGTAAATCCTGTGAATTTATTCCCGCACACAGGACATACAATCAGCGATGAAAAATAATAAACGCTGTTATGGTTATTAAAATGAGTTTTGGTTTGTGTGATTGACTTGATCATCTCGAATTGCTTTCTGGTCATGTAGGCCGGGCAGTAATCATCTTTGCCGAACTTGCGTCCCGTGTAAACTTCATTGCCTAAAATCCTGTTTACCTGATAGACGGTTGGCGGGTTATCGTAATTTTTGCTTTCTATGTAATTCCTCACTTCGCGCTTGGAATATGTGACAAAATATCTGGAAACTATTTCATCTACGATATGACTGGTGGAGTCATCTTTGATTATGAAACCGTTTTCGTCTGTCTTATAGCCGTATGACAGAGCCCCATTGACGTGAAGTCTTTTATCTATTTTGTACTTGAACACCGCTTTTATCCGTTCGCTTGTCCGGTCGCATTCCGCTTGGTTGACTGACAGCATTATGTTTATAACCATCTGGCCATTGGCGGTTGAGGAATCGTAATTCTCGAAGATAGTTTTCCAATGGCAATTATTTTTTGCTAATATATCCTCGGTAATGTTATAGTCCCGGATATTCCTAAACCATCGGTCAAGCTTGGTTACCAGTATCATGTCGATGTTGCCATCCCTGACATCATTTAGCAACCTTAGCAGCTCTTTTCTGTATTTCATTGGCTTCCGCGCTGAAATACCTTCATCGGCGTAATAATCCGCTATTAAATATCCGTTTTTGGCCGCATAATCAGTCAGAGCCATTCTCTGAGCCATCAACGATAGACCCTCTAATTTCTGCTCTTCGTGAGATACACGTATATAAATTGCACAGCGTTTTAATTTTCCCATGGTTAGCCTCGTCCTATTTATTTATCCGACCTCATTAATCATTATATTCCATTCATTGGGTTTGGCAGCAGGTTTTTTATAGATGCTATATTCCAAAGGTTCACGAAATTTTCGGTCAGCTACGTTTGACTTTCATTGTTTGTGATGTTTTTGGCAGCAATGTGTGTGGTTTATGGGATGTCGCCCCCTACGTCAACTTTAAAAGAAGTTAAATAGGAAATGCTTCTTTGTCCAATGTCGTTTTCTTTGAAATACTCACCTCGGTAATTTGAATAATTATCGCCGATAGCAGCCCTTATTTCCTCGGTGAGGACCTCTGATACACCCGTGGTAATGCGAATGGTATAGTCTCCCGGAGGCAAAGGATCGCCACCCGACGAAAACGGCCCCGGCAGAGCCATGCCGCCACTAAGTTCTTCGCTGTCCTGCCCTATGTAGTTGTCTCCCACCACGGTCGCCATTAGTGAAATCCCGTTAGGCAGATTGGAACGGATGCTGGTAAAAGCGAAGCCGTCAGCAACTTCTACCTCGACTTCTAAAATTAGGTCGATGGGATATTCTAAAATATCCGCTGGCGTTTCTTGACCACAAGCTGAAAGCATGGCAAGTGAAATCAGCGTAATCACGATTGCCGACAATTTTTTAGTAATTTTCATATAAACTCCTTTCTTTTGCGTGAGTTATTGTATCACAGTAGTATTAAAATACTTTCACGTCCACTCCCTCTTTTTATAATTTGCCCTACCGGGCTTGTTTTCCTTCAATTTTCTAATGTTTGCATATAGCTCATTTATATTATCAAAGTCCCACCCACTAAATCACATCATGCCTTTTTTGCGTTTGTATCCACTAAAGCTGATAATGAATCCCTTTTCAGTAAATAACGGTCTATGTCGGCTAAGTTGCGCAATGCTATGTATGCTTGTTCGCGGCCATCATCATTTAATTTTTCATAATAATTTATTATTTCTGAAAGTTCAGATGAATAGTTTGGGGAAATTCTTACTATTTTTTTTGCCATCGGAACATCATATCCCATTAACCATGCTTCACTTACATTTAATGCTTGTGCAAGCTGATAAACCCCATCTTGTTTTGCTTCGTATATACCATTAACCCATTGGCTAATGCTAGCTTTTGAATATCCTGTTTTTTCCGCCAATTCAGTAGTATTTATTCCACATGAGTTCATTGCCATGCTTAATCTATTTTTAAAAGTATCCACTCGTTTATTATTCATAATACACCTCGCTACGCTTAATAATAAAAGGTGTTTAACATAAAGTCAAGGGAAATTAAAAAAAGTTAATGAAACTTAAAAATAATGCTTGACAAGCAACTGTTAAGGATGCTAAACTGTTAAGGTACATTAACTAGATTCGTTAAAACTTAGGCCTATACGAAAAGAAAATTCAAATTTTAAAATAATAGAAAGGAATTTGTAAAAATGCCATATGATTATTCAAAATTAAGAGGTCGCATAAGAGAAAAATATAAGACAGAAGGGGCTTTTGCAAAAGCAATGAATTTGTCCAAAGCTTCTTTATCTTGTAAATTAAATAATTCAGTAGGATTTTCACAATCGGAAATGCAAAAAATCATCGAGCTTTTGCACGTAAAAACAGACGAATTAAAAGATTTTTTTTTTCGACAATAAGTTAAGCTTCCTTAACGACACATAAGCTTGACACAAATTCATTAATTAAAAATCAGTTGCCCAGTAGCAGAAATCACACCGAAAACAAGAAACCTATACAAGCCATATGGCATAAAATTAGCAAGAGGTCAAAATGAAACCAATAATCCCATATGAAACCCAAGAACATATAAAAAATCACTTGATCACTTTATGGATTGAGCAGAAAGCCGAGGAGTGGGGTTGCGAACCCAGCGATATTGAACATACAAGAACCATCTGCCCGGCTGGACAGGAGTATTAGCTTAAAAAATGAACCCATAAGAAACCAACAGCCTAACCCGGCAGAAAGGACAAGCACATGACAAAAATAGAACTCCAAGAAAGACTTGAGGAATTGAACCGGAAATGTGGCGAATGCAGCAGGCAAATCTACATGAACGATGAGGAATACGCCATCCTTGAAAAAGCCCTATATCGCCCTTGACCTTGACAAATACATATTCGCAAAATTAGCCCATGCTGACATGATGGCATTCCTTAACAATGAATCCAAGTGGGACTTTATGATTGAAGCAAGCGACAGGCTGACAGAATACCGGAGATATAAAAACGCAATGACAAGGTTTGAAGCCTTGGGTGAAGAGCGTGAAAGATTGTCCGAAATCATCAGCGATTACAGAATCAAATACGAGCCAGAAAACATATTTTGAAAGCGGGGAGTGATAGAAGCTAAACAAAGACACCTAAATAATTAAATTAAATTAATCAGCCACCCGGCAGCAGTATAAGAATAGCCAGAGGTAAGCATATAAACAGCGAAAAGCGCGGCCGCTTATTAATCGGCACAATCGAAAAATTTCAGCGATACCATGATTTAAGCGATGAAGAATTGGCAATAAAAGCCCATTTCACCGTCCGGACATGGCAGAATAGGAAAAAAGAGCCGGGAAAAATGACGATTGAAGAATGGTGGCGGCTATCCGATGCCCTGTGCATTATGGATGCCGACAAGCTCCAAGTGATGTAATCAATAATTCACCATCGGTAACTATCGGCCCAATGCGGGCTGCCAGTTATATCACGGCCGGCACGTGGACACCGTGATTCTCCCAGCGGTGTCCATGAAAGCCGGAAGCACAGTCAAGAAAGAGCAAGGCAAGTTATGAATAAAATCCACCTCATGCACAAGCTTTTCGGAATCGGCGATGGATTTTGCAAGGATTGCAGACACTTCACCAGCGAAAAGCATAACTTGAAAAAATACCGGAAATGCCGGGTGTACGGCGAAAGCCGTTCCGAGGCCACCGACTGGAACGCCGGATTTGCCGCTTGCGGCCTTTTCCCCGGCAAGCCCTATGCCGGAGACCGCACCATCGTCTCAACCATGACCAAAGGCAAGCGGGAAGAAACCGAAATCCCCGGCCAAATGACTATTTTCGATTTTTCATGAGCAAAGCGAAAGGAGATACGGAATATGCGGATAGGGCTGATAGACGTTGACAGCCATAACTTCCCGGTGGGTAAACATGAGGGCAACTTTCCAGAAAGTCAAGGATTTCAAAGACTACATAGATAAATAAGGAGCGGCGCAAAGCATGGGCAACATAGAATTTCACAACATGGACTGCATGGCCGGGATGGCGAAATACCCGGACAAGCACTTTGACTTGGCAATCACAGATCCGCCATATGGGCTTAAAAGGTTCGAGCGGAAAAACGAAACCCATAACAGGATATGTGGTGAGGCAAAAATAAACAGCTGGGACAGGAAGCCGGAAGAGGCATACTTTAAAGAACTTTTCCGGGTGAGCAGATACCAGATAATATTTGGCGCGAACAACTTCAAACTGCCGCCAAGCGAATACTTCATCGTCTGGGATAAAATGCAGAGCGTGGACAACTTCGCAAGCGCGGAATATATGTGGACGAACATAAAAATGCCCGCCAAAGTATTCAGATACCCAATCCATAAAATCCAAGGCGAAAGGAAAAGGTTTCGCAAGATACACCCCTGCCAGAAGCCCATCGCCCTCTACGGATGGATATTGGCAAAATACGCAAAGCCCGGCTGGAGAATCCTTGATACCCATGCCGGAAGCGCGTCAAGCCTAATCGCTTGCCATGATATGAACCTCGATGCCGTGGGCTTCGAGATTGACAAAAAATATTATGAGCTGGCGGACGAAAGGCTTTCACAGCACCGTTCGCAGATGAACATCTTTGATTACATAAGGGGGGGGGCAGATGAACATCTTTGATTACATGGGGGCAAATTAAATGCAGATGACCATATTTGATGTCTTATACCCAAAATACATCATCAGCAAGCCAATCCGGCTGATTGAGCTGTTCGCCGGGATAGGGTCACAGGCGATGGCATTAAGGGAGCTGGGGGCTGATTTCGAACACTACCGCGCCATCGAAATTGACAAGCCCGCCATGGCCGCATACAACGCCATCCATGGCACGGCATTCAAGCCAGCGGACATAACCAAGGTCAAGGGCAAATACTTAGGGATAACCGAAAAAGAAAAATACTCCTACATCATGACCTACTCATTCCCATGCCAAGACCTCTCCCCGGCGGGCAAAAGAAAAGGCATGGCAAAAGGGGCAAAGACACGTTCCGGGCTTCTATGGGAAGTCGAGCGGCTGCTAAACGAAACCACGGAGCTTCCGGACATTTTGCTCATGGAAAACGTCCCGGATGTCGCCAACAGGAAAAACATCAGCCAATTCCACGACTGGCAGGACTTCCTTGCCGCCAAAGGATATAAAAATTATGTCCGGATGATGAATGCTGCCGATTACGGAGTCGCGCAGAACCGCAATAGGTGCTTCATGGCCTCGCTCCTCGGTGATTTTAGCTACAGCTTCCCCGAACCCATAGCATTAGGCAAGACAATCGCGGACTATCTGGAAGAAAAAGTTAGCGAAAAATACTACATAAACACGGAAGCCGCCCGGCTGCTGGTCGAAAAATACAAAGAGAAACAAGCTAATAAACAGGCGCGGAAAGCCAATAAAACCAACATCAACGAAGCGGGGCATCTGGAAAAAGGGACAGGCAAGCACCAGTCCAACAAAGTATACGGCACAGACGGCACGGCGAGGACGCTCACCGCCCATGACGGCACAGACCCAATGAGGATAATCCTATGAAGATAAAACACGCCGGGACGCTGGGGAAAGATGGGAACTGCCATAACGGATATCTAGTCCTGCAAACAGACAGCGTCAGCACAACGCTCCTATCAAGGGACTACAAAGACCCCATCAAGATAATAGAGGAAAAAATGCCAAGACCGAAAATAAACCAGATAGGAAATCTGCTGACAGCCGGAGCAAATAGGCGTAAATTTGAAAACCCGCAGCCGGGACGTGTCATAGCTACTGACGGAAGCTCCCCGGCATTGGACACCTGCTCCGGCGGCGGCCACCAGCCCAAAATAATGACCCCGGCAATGACCACGGAAGCCGATTACAGGATAAGGAAGCTGACACCCCTTGAATGCTGGCGGCTGATGGGCTTCTCGGACGAGGACTTTCATAAGGCAAAATGGATGGTAGGCAAAGAAGCCGAGGAATACCTAAAAAAACACCCAGGCCACAAAAAGAAAAGAAAGCAGTTCGAAAAACATGGGCGGATTGAAAGGACAAGCGATACCCAGCTATACAAACAGGCAGGTAATTCCATCGTCCTTAACGTGATGGTGGAAATATTCAAGCCCTTAGTGGCAGGAAGAGAGGAAACGGAAAATGTTTAAAAATAAAAAAGAGCGTGAAGAGTTTCTAGTAAAGGAGACAAAAAAATGATCCATACACTAAAATGCTTGCCGGAATTTTTTGAAGAGTCAGCCGCTTGCCGCAAAAATTTTGAATCTAGGATAAACGACCGCGATTATTCTGTTGGGGACTATCTTGCACTCAATGAATACACGGAAAAAGACGGCTATACCGGACGCGCCGCATTATTTGAAATAACCTATATTTTTGATGACCCGAAGTTTGTCAAAGAAGGATTTGTAATAATGGCGATTGACCTTTGCAAAGTTTCACCTGCGGCCACCGTGGGCGGTGAGGAAAAAACAATTCTGGATTCAATGAACGATTTCAGCAGTTTTAAGAAAGCATCGGAAAGCATTTAAAAACAATTGAAAACTTTAACGAATGGTTTTTAGATTTGTGTTGCGGCAATGATGAGGACGAAAGCGAAGATGAAGAGGGACAATGAGAATGAAAGGATATTTCACGGAAAATGGTTATATGGGGCTGGTTGGCGGCGAATATATGCTATTTGCCGATGAAAGGGATTATATTGATTATTTAGCCGCCCAAGAAAGGAAAAATACATAATGAAAAAAATATACTTGCTGATATTGATAGCAGCATTTTTATTAGCTTCAATCACCGTTGCGGCCCAGACAGGCAATGCCCCGGTCAAAGTGCCGGAAGACATTAAGGAAATGACTGAAAAAATTGGGTATTCATATGGTCTTTGCCCGGAAATATTGCAAGCAATAGCATTTTATGAAAGCAGTTTCCGCCCGGAAGCAAAAAACGGCACTTGCATAGGCTTAATGCAGATAAACGAGCCTTTTCACCGGGAACGCATGAACCGTCTGGGGGTTACTGACCTATACGACCCATACCAGAGCATTTTGATGGCGGCTGATTACATCATGGAGTTAAAGGAACTCCACCATGACATAGCAATAGTTCTTATGGCTTACAACGGATTTAGGAAACCAGCGGAGTATGCCGAGCGGACAGGACAAATTTCAGATTATGCGTCCAAGGTTTTGGAATTGTCGGCACAGCTGGAAAGATACCACGGCAAATAGGCGGTAAAAGCAAGAAAGACTAACTATTAAATGTCAATACCTAAAATGAAATATTTTCAAATAAACTGCTTAGCAGCATTTTAGATAAAACGTACCTTGATAATTGCATGACAAACAAA